>MDTC01254515.1_pt1 | contig 14783 bp, 11 predicted proteins | sample 811181 | NCBI WGS metagenome assembly MDTC01 (sample SAMN05326644, study PRJNA326480) | marine metagenome | isolation source: seawater | place: Pacific Ocean: North | collected 2011 | reverse complement strand
TGTATCTGCAGAACGCCAAGCAGGTGGTACACCGTAGAATTTTTAGGGTCTACCTCAAGGATCTGAGAATAGATAGATTCTGCGGTGCCTAAGTCTCCGTCCTCATGGGTTTTTAAGCCAAAATCAATGGCTTCTTCTATGGTGACTTCTGCTTCGTCGCCATGGGGCATGGCGTACTCCAATATTGGTTATTCAGCAGCGTTGGGAATTTTTACTTTGGCAGATGAAGGGACGCTTGAGGCTGATACATAAACTTTGCCATCAAAAAGTCGGCGTTGAGTTCTGTAAGCAGAGGTTTGCTCTACAAACCATTCACCATCATTTTTTTGATACACACTAGCATTTATATCTATAAACCCAGAACCATGCATGACAATAATATCTTCTTTATCATGCTCTGATTTGCGCGATACCTCGTGCTGAATAGTCCCGGTTATGCGACTTGCAGTGGCTGTGCACATGGTACACGTGAGGGGAAGAGCACGATGGCAATTACCTGACGACAAAATTCGGGCTGTTAAATGGCCGGTTTCCGCTGGTAATGTTTCACCTGACATTAGTACTGCATCTTGAGGAGGACTTACAAAACCAATGAAGGGCGTTACAGGGGAGTTTCGGCTGACTTCCTCCGGGGTTTCTCCAAAACCAATCATTGCGCCTGCATGAGATCTAATTAATTCAAGTTTTTCCATTAATTCTGCATTGGCATCGATCTCATCGGGCAACTCAGTTCCTATCATACCAACACTTTCTGCATGCACCGTCACAACGGTATTAGCAGCATCAACGATTGACACCTCTGTTTTGCCCAAGCCTGGTATATCAAGTATATCCTTTGTGTTACCGGTAGGCAGTAATCTGCCAGTACTTGCTCCTCCTGGAGTTTGAAAGGCCATCCGAACGGGAGATCCCGTCCCGGCAACGCCCTTGAGTTCGTAATCCCCATCGACAGCAGAGAGGCCGTCATCAAGATCAAAATAAGCATGTAAAATCTTGTTTGTATTGGTGTTTAAAACACGAACTATCGCCTGCCCATCGACTATCTGCGGTGTGACCAATCCTTCATCAACTGCGAAAGGGCCCATAGCGGCCGACATGTTGCCGCAGTTAGCATTGTAGCCCACCGTTGCATTACGGACGCCGATTTGCGCAAAGGTATAATCGATATCGGCATCTGGATGCTCTGAGGTTCCGACCACACAAACTTTTGAAAGAGACGATATGCCGCCGCCCATGCCATTGAGTTGGCGCCCATTAGGGTCCGGAGTTCCCATGGCCGCAAGAAAAAATTCATCCCAATAAGCTCTTTCAGGAAGGTCACACTCTTTAAACACTATGGCATTTGAAGTGCCACCACGGATAAACGCTGCAGGGATTGAAAGTTGCTTCATTAGTAACTCCGTTCTTATACTTATGCCTTTTCCTGAGCAGCATTCCGACCCGCAATGCGTCCAAAAACCTGGCCAGAAACCAGACCTGAACCACCCGGGTAATTATAATGGAATAAGCCGCCAACCATTTCGCCAGCTGTGTAAAGGCCAGGGATAGGGCGCCAGTCTGTGCCTATAACTTGAGCCTCCGGGTTTACCTTTAATCCTCCAAAGGTAAACGTAATCCCGCCAGTTGCCGGGTAGGCGTGATATGGAGGCTCATCAATCTTGGTTGCCCAATTGCTTTTTGGCAGCGCAAGGCCTTCAGTGGCTAAGCCGTCTTTTTGTGTTGGATCAAACCTGTCTGCAGATTGTGCACAACTATTATACTCATTGATGGTTTTTAGCGCTTGAGCCTTATCATCGATGTCCATCATCTCAACCAAATCTTCAAAATTATCTGCTATCAATGGCTTTGCTGTTTCGTATCGTGGCTCTAAATGTTGAACTGTTTTTTGATCAAAAATTTGATACGCTTTGGATCCTGGCTCGTCGAGAATTGCTGCCCCAAATTTGGCGTAAGTATACATGTTGGTATCTTCGCCTTCATCTACAAACCGAAGTCCCTTACGATTAATCATGATTCCAAAAAGATAGGACAGTCGATTAGATTTGTCTGTCAATTTACGGTCAGCAAAATCACTCCAATCAGCATCAATTGGTGTTGAGTGCCGTCCTGACCATTGTCCCCAGGGCATCGCTCCAATCGCTAAAGCCATGCGCAACCCATCTCCTTGGTTAAAGGATGTTCCTCGAACCTTGGCATGATCCCAGGGAGCTCCTAGGTATTGAGCTCTCCATTGGGCATTAGCTTCAAAGCCTCCGCAAGCTAGGACAACAGCATTGGCAGTAATTGTTTTTGATCCGCCGCTTTCTTTTGTAACTACCCCATGAACTCTACCTGCATCATTTTGAATTAATTCCGTTGCACCAGAGCCATATCGAATTTCAATGCCTGCCTCTTCTGCTGCTTTAAACCAGCAGCTCGAGAGCCCGACACCTTCATGGACTGCTCGAACAACGACACCGCCAGGAAATGTCCACTGCCCATTAACCATTATTCCGCAAACTGAAGTTGCCGGTTCACATGGTATTTTTGCCGTTTCGACTGCCCATTTAACGGTGTCATAAGAATTGTCAATCATGACTGCTGCAAGTTCTCTGTCAGTGCGGCCTTGAGTGACGCGGTCAAGGTCATTCCAAAAACGTTCTTTCGTATAAGGACTAATACCTTCGTAAAAATTCAAATATTCGTCTTCAACTCCAGGAAGAAAGGGTTCTAAGTCGCGGGGTTCATCGAAAGCAATTCGAAATATTGAACCCGACCAATGTGTGTTACCACCACGCATTTCCTTATGCGCTTTCTCCAGCACCACTACATTTTCCGCGCCATTTTCCTTAGCCGATAACGCGGCGGCAAAAGCTGCATTTCCGGCACCCACTACGATTACGTCATAATCCGGCATGAGAACTTACTCCTAATAAAAGACTTAATATAAAAATATCTAAGGGCTCTGTACTTTATTGTAGGCTATTTTTCAACGGCATACCCCAGTTGTGCTGTTTAGAAAGGACGTTCATGCATATATTTTTTGTCGAGAACAGAGAGGTTTTTGTAATTTGTCTGTTTTAATATACTCACTCAAACGTTTTTATATACTGCAGGTCGGGCAAGTGGATATTTAGAAGCACGCTATCTGTTTTGGCTGTGAAATTAAGATTTTCTTTAGGCTCAAGGTAAATGGTTGTTCCAAATCGTGCAGTCGTATTATTGATTTGTCCATTGCCCTGGTAGACAAAATAAATGTCTCTACCCCCCGTTAATTGTAAATGTGAACAAGCCGACACTTTTACCATCTTAATCGCAGTATTTGCTGGTGTGAAAGTTCCAAGGCGGCGCTCGGCTACTCCAGGTTGATTGTTTGAAGATTTCCATTCGTAGTGGGTCGGGTCTATGAGGAGGGGGGCTTTAAAACTTGGCACGGGATAAATCATCGGTTTTTTATTTACGTACTCCCAGATTGCTTGTGCTGCGTCGAGATTACGTTTCCCGCTGGTTCCGTCCACCAGGCCATCTACATCTCTTGAAAGTTTAAAGACACCATTTTTAAAGGAACCGAGACCGTTTAAAGCCTTTACGGCGTCATCTGACTCTTTACGGCTGATGTAGCCAGACCCGCTCGCGCCACCGCACTGCAGTACCAACGTGGACAAGATTGATTGCGCATCTTGAGTCTGTGGTCCGTAGTGAACTGCTTCAGGGTAATACCCCACCATGCCGGCCGAAAGTTTGCCAGCTCTGCCGTAGCAAGCTTCACCCTCTATCTGAAAGCGGATCTGCTCAAAATTATGCCGGTGACGTGGAGAATAGCGCCCAACACATTCCGCTATCACTAATGAATAATTACCGGGGCTGCCCGACTTGCCCTCTAATAATAATTTATGCCTTGAGCTACCTTCTCGATAACTAGTTCCTCCCTCGAAGGTAATTTCATCGCTTTGCACAAATTCCATATTTTTATTTCCATCAATTGAGCCAATTGGCACCATTTGATCCCAATATAGGGGATGGTTTTTCCCAAAATGGATTAGTTTCAGACATGGTAAGGACTGGTCCTAGGTGCTTTATTTTTCCGAAGGCACAATCACTTTCGAGCATGATTTTATCAAGCTCCTGTGTGGAAAGATCCATGTTGGGTTGCGCAGGTTCTACGTGCCCTTGCTGGTATATGAACATTCCCGAACGGCAAAGTGAAACGCGGACATGGTATGATCCGCCCTCGCGTGCCCTTCGCGCTAACGCTAGTAACACTCCATATGCCCCATTATAACCGGTTGTGTAATCACATGCAGACGCAGGCAGAAGCTTTGGTCGGCCATCACCAACATTCACCCCATTATCCATACATATCCCTGTGGCGGACTGTGCTATTTGCTCCCAACCACCCCTATTTGAGAAAGGACCTCCGTGACCGTAACAACTAATCGAAAGATAAATGATTCCCGGGCGTTCGGATGCTAATTGTTGGGGACTTAAGCCGTACTTTTCCATTATGCCGGGTCGGTATCCTTGGCTAAAAACATCTGCCTGAATTGATAAGTTCTTAAGGGCCTCCAATTCTTTTTGTTTATTCAGATTTAAAAAACAGCTTCGTTTGCCATGGCTTGTATCCATCACATGTTCGGGTACTTGAGGTAAATGTTCAGCAGTTACCATCAGAACATTAGCACCGTTTTCCGCAAGCGTGCGGGCTGCAATGGGGCCAGCTAGGATACGGGTCAAATCTAAAACTCTGATGCCATCAAGAGGGCGCTTTCCCGTTGGAAATGGAATAGGTTCTGTTTCCCCAATTTTTTCAATTTCTACCAACGGCTTTGAAGATAACATGTCGCCGTGAGGGTGCTTTAACCATTCGTCATTAGATCTCACAATAGATCCGCATGCACGCGCTGAAGCAATGGCTTCCTCAAGTTCATGTGAGTCCCACTCAGAGACAGCTTGCGCAACTGCTTTTGGATTAGACTCACACTGAAGCACGCTCATCACTCGGTCATGCAGATGTGGAAGATTGAAGTGTGGTAGATACCAGCGTCCGTCTTTACATTGCCAAGGTTGCGTAATTGAACGCATGTGAGCCATAGATGGAGAGGCTGAAATAGGCTCAAAGCTACCATTAATATTTGGCTGACTCAGATAAAGCGAACTTCTGCATGTTGCAGCCGCATGCCTAACATCAATGTTAATTTTTTGCCGTCGCCCAGTTTTAAGTTCATGTATGTCGGTGACGGCGACGCCAACTCCGGCCAGGATACTTGCGGTTGTCTCGCCAAGCTTAAATCGTGATGTAAAGACAGGGTCCTCACCGGTGATTGTTACCTCACCATCTTCCGGCTTAGCCAGCTTGCGAATACCTATTACTTCGTCAAATGATTGATTCATTTCGGCATCTCCCTTTCTTTCTATATGAGCCCGAATGTAAATTAATGTCTAGTAGGGACACGGGATCTTCCGTTGAGTAGTTTTTTAGATCTCTTCGACTAACCTCTTTAACCAACCCAAACACCGGGAAATCAGCTCACATTCGAATTTTGTGGGAGACCTTTACGGGTATCGCATCTTTAATTCATTGATAATGGCGTGGCAACTTGATGAAAGATTTTTGGAATGGAACAGGGGTTATAATAGACAACACAACAACGATCCTAGGAGGCCGCTCGTTATTGTATTATTACGATAGTCCTTTAACTGTCCCCCATGCCAGCTTGATACCTTCTTTTCGGCCAACAGACCGCTCCACCGAAACTATGTAAAAAAAATAAGTACCAAGTTTTGGTGTGACTAATGCCGGCGTCGATTCTTATTAACGATGGGCGTTAAATGGAAAATCCATATTTTCCAAGCTTATTTTCGTCGAGTTCTAGTCCAAGACCGGGCCCCGTTGGGAGACTAATATGTCCCTTACTTATATCGAGTTTAGTTGTGCAAACTGTGTCCGTTACTTTTAGGGGGCCTACGCACTCTAGTCCTGGCAAAACATTGTGGGATGTTGCACCAAGCATGATTTCTGCTGTTGTACTCAGATCAAGCCCAAAGCCGTGGCCAAGTACGATGGGTAAGCCAGCAGCTTCGGCAGTAGCCATCATTTTAGCTGCAGGTAGCATTCCCCCTGCTTGTTTGATCCCGAACTTTATATAGTCTGCGCAATCTGCTTTTATCGCACGTATTAAGCTAGCATGGTCACTTATCGCCTCATCGGCCATAATAGGAATTCCGCCTTCGCGTCTCACTTTTCTTAATCCGTCTAAATCATCTTTTGCCACCGGTTGCTCAAATAGCTGCATGTCACAATTTTTCACTTCATTGCAAAGTGCTAATGCCTGGTCTACGCTGCACTGCTGATTGGCATCCATACGAAGTTGTATGTCGGAACCAACCGCATCGCGCACAGCTATCACTCGGGCACCATCCACACTTGCGTTATTCCCAACTTTTATTTTCATAGACTTGAAGCCGTCATTTTTCCACTTGAGAGCTTCGGCAGCTGCCTCATCAGGGGGTAATTCACCAACCCATGCGTTGAACAAAACGTTGTCTATGACCGCTCCGCCCGCATATTCATGAAATGCTATACCATGTCGTTGGCATGTGAGTTCAATACAAGCTAATTCTACGCCTGCAGCTGCACCCGGCTGCTGTGGAGCTGTCTTAGAGCAAATGTCATATATGCGATTTACATTAGTTGGGTCTTCGCCGATCAGGGCAGGGGTTAGTTTGTCGCGAATGGCAACCGCAAGTTCAGCAGCCGTGTTCGGAGATTTAGCCCTCGTGGAAGGATCAATACTGTTTACGCCGATAATTCCATCGCTATCTGTAACACGTATAACAAGGCACTTAGTAATATTCTTCGATTGTCCTCCACTAGTAAACGTCCCTACTAGCGGCATTCCTATACCAAAAACCTCTATTTTTTTAATTGTTGTCCCCATGTAGCGCATCCCCAGAAAAATTAATCTATTAGCTCCACAATGTAACTTAACAGTAGCAGCAGAGTCTCATATTTTAATTATAATTTAAAAAATTGAAATTTATTCAAGCCTGATCCTGGTGAAATCGTTTGCATCCCACACATACAAAATTAAGCGATGTGCCCCTTTCTTTTCAGAGATTTTATGTCCTCTTTTGACATTCCAATTTCATAAAGCACATCATCAGTATCCTCAGCAAATTCTGGCACCTGGCCTGACATTTGCGGCACCCCGCTGCCAACTGTTATAGGCAAGCGGGGTAGCTTGGCAATGGTACCGTCTGCAAATTTTGTTGTCGACATCCGGCCTTTTACATTCATTTGTGGGTCATCGAATAAATCACTTGGTGTTGCGACCGGTGCAGCGGGAATGGAATTATTAACAAGCATGCTCAATAATTCATCGTAATCAAATTTGATAAAAATTTCCTGCAAAACCTCATAAAGTTCATTATGATTTGCCCGACGCTTCTCATTTGTGTCGAACTTTTCGTTTTCTAGCAAATCCGTTCGTCCATATAATTGGCAAAAAGATTTCCACTGTTTGTCTGATGTGACGCCGATAAAGATTTCTTTTCTATTTTTTGTTTTGAAAACGTCATAGATACCCCAGCTGCGTGGCCGCACAGGCATTGGTTCGGCTTTTTGTTTCGTCTGCACCTCTCCTGCCATGTGTTGCCCGACAAGATAGGCCGAGCTTTCGTATAGCGAAGAGACGATCTTTTCGCCCTTGCCTGTCTGATTACGTTTGTGCAGAGCTGCAAGTATACCTACAGCTCCAAAAGTGCCACCCATTATGTCAATTACAGAGGAACCAGCTCGCAAGGGGTTGCCCGGTGGCCCGGTCATGTATGCGAGGCCAGTCGAGAATTGTACGAGTTCATCGAGAGCAGCCCATTTCTCATAAGGGCCGGGGAGGTAACCCTTGAGAGCACAATAAATTAATCTAGGGTTGATTTTTGAGACCTCTTCCCATCCCACATTCAGTTTTTCGGCTGTGCCAGGGCCAAAATTTTCGATCATTACATCTGCTGTCTTAAGCAACTTGTGCGCGATCGCTTTCCCACCAGCCGTCTTGAGGTCTAGCCCTACGGAACGCTTGGAACGATTAAAATAAACGAATGAGCCAGCAATATGTCCCTTGAGCTGCCGGGTTCTATCTCCAACTGGCAGCGGTTCGATTTTAACAACATCGGCGCCGAGTTCTGATAAAACCAATCCGCAGCTAGGTCCCATAACAACGTGGCAAAACTCAATAACACGCACCCCATGCAGTGGTAGCGATTGAGGGTCAGTCTCTTTTGTGATTTTTGTCATGGTCTCATAAGTATTTGTGTTAGATGGGCCTGAAAATTGAAAACTGGAGGTTAATTTTCACTATACCAACTACAAAAAATTCAAAATTAACAATAATAGGTACTATTAAGAGAGGCCTTAAACGACTTAACCAATCACAATTGAAATTCCTTGATGAGTGCCTTTGCATCAGAAGTTTCGATATCAAGAACACACTTTTCAATTTTTTTCCGTTGTTCTGCAGGTATAATATCTTCAAGCAGTGAGTGGAATTTTGCAGTCATCGCTGTTTCTTTTTCAGGGTTATGGCATGATCCTGAAGCGTTGAGCAGATATTCACGGTCAAACTTATTTGTTCCGCTATCAGTTTCTACTTCTACCCATCCACAGAAATTAGCGGGGTAGATGTTGTCTAATTCCGGATCATGCTCTATTTCAATGGCTTGTGCAAAAGCCACATTTTTGGCGTCAGAGAGTTTTTCTGGCGTAAATTCATTGGGGAGTGCATTCCCATACCGAAAGCCTGCAGTCACACAGTATCGCATAGACATTTGGCTGTTTAGGATGGTGCCTGGCTCGTAGTCAAAGCCACATTGGACAGTTAGTAAATGTGGCAAACCCATCCGAACTTTACGCCCATCATTGGATTCCACCAAATTTCCATAGCGATTCCGCAAGATTTTTGCCGCATCCACGTATGCGTGTGTTGATCCGCAGCAGGAATAAGGTTTAAAGGAGGTCCCCTCAAGCATCCATGTTTTGCCTAATTCTTCAACTAATTTGGCCGGCACTGCATGGTCTGAGTGGGCCTTTAAAAACCCTCCATTTTCAAACTCGAATATTGCTTTACTCCCAGTATAGCCAAAGCTAGCTAGTTCAGACGCCACGATCCCCGCTCGCGCTGCATCTCCTGCATGAAATCTTTTGGTCATTGCGCCATCATATAACCAAGCAAACAGACCGCTGGATTGGGTCCCAGCAATCCCGTACGCCCAAGCAGTTTCCTCTACACCGAGGTTTAAAAGTTTAGCAGCGGCAGCGGCAGAGCCGAAAGCGCCAGTGATGCCGGTGATGTGCCACCCACGAAGCATTGTTGTGGTTGGGTCCATCGCGTAAGAGGTTCGGATCATTAGTTCGTAGCCGGCAGCAATAGCGGTTACGAGCTCCTCGCCGCTAGAGCCCAGTTTTTCACCTACCGCTAATGCAGCAGGAATGACAACGGCCCCTGGATGGTGCTTGACGGGATGATAATCGTCGAGTTCAAATGCGTGTGCTGATGTCCCGTTCAAAAGCGCAGCATCAGAAGCTCGCAATGTAGGACCATTATCACCCCACACCGTAGATTGTTTATTCCCAGATCCATTGTCGCGAGCCCATTTTTCAACTATGCCGGCCCATTCGGTTTTCCTGCCGTGAAGTGCACAGGCTACGGTATCAAGAACAAAATAACGAACTGTGCGGCGGGAACTTTCTGGCAAATCACCATAGGTAAGTTTGGAAAAGAATTCGGCTAATTGCATTGTTTCCCCGGATGGTCGAACTTCTGCGCACATTACTAATACCCTTCAAAATAGTTGGCACGACTACATTTATAGCGACAGGTTTCATTTTTCTAAAGAGACATCAATTCTTTCATAAGTTCTTGCTTGCTAAAACATTAAAACTTAATGCGTGCACGCCTGCGTTTTACTGCCTGAGCAATCGCGGCAGCAGTAAGCAATGATGATTTTTTATTTATCGAAGTGACGGTGTTGGTGAGTTCGATGTTCATCGTGCCACTCTCTGCTTCCATTTTAATGAAATGGGTACTTTGTGGGTATTCAGGATCCGCCCAAAGCTCTACGGTTGTGCGTTCAAAGCCTATCCCAGCCAAAGCGATTGTGGCAGCGACATTTAATTTTTCATCAAAAATTTTAGCTCCCTCACCTGCAGTTCCTTGAAAAAACATGATTGGTTCAGTTACCTTTGAAAGGTCCAACATTCCCTCTGCTGGAGTTCTGACCCACAACGAAGGTGCCTTTTTTGTTACGTATGTTATTCGATTAATTCCTGAATGTCGGGCGGCGCTAACAACATCTATTCCACCAACGGCACCAGCGGGTATTTCAAGTGATGAATTGCCTTCTTCTGCAGCGGCTATGAGTAATAGACGTTCATTCTGATCAGCGAGAATCCCAACAGATACGGCTAGTAGGTCAATGCCGGCTTTCAAAACTGGGGCGCCATAGGTACGCAAGGCTTCGTGGCTGCCGCACTCAATAACTAAATCCGGTTGTGTTGCTATTAGTGCATCTGGACTTTCAACAAATTTAGTTTCGGGCAGGCCGTTTTTTATTGCTCTGTTTTGCGATCGGCGGGTGGCAACCGCAGCATACGCGATGTCATCGTCTTCTGATAACATCTCAGCAACTGTTGATCCAATTCCACCAAAACCAATTTGACCTATTTTGAGGGGCCGGGTCATTCAGCAGCATCTTTTTGCATCAGTGTCAGATAGAAAGATTCGTTGCTGGATATGACGGTGACGACACTTGGCTCCAGGTGAACTTGATGTTGCAGCATATTTATATCCTTTTGATCCCCTCATACTATAAAGAGAATTTTCCTTGATCTCTGAAATATTGTGTAACTTAATTTATAGGGTATAAAGTTAAATTTTTTGGAGGCTTCATGGCAAACTTAAAGATTTTTGGCACTCCGACATCGCCACCAACACGAATAGCCAGAGTTGCGGGAATAGAATTTGGACACAATCTTGAGTTGTGCGAACTAGCGTGGAGAGTATCATCGGACGAGCTATTTGATCTCAATCCAGCTGGTCGCGTGCCGGTACTTGTGCATGAAGATGTTACGCTCTGGGATTCCCGGCAAATATGGTCATATCTAGAAACATTAGACGACTCAAATCCTCATGAGTCGGTTCGCAAATTAGACGGGGCACACCGTTGGCGTGAGGCAAATATGGTCACTTTGGGGTATGAATTAATGAGTGCTATGATGGTACTCAGAGGTATGGAAGAGCAACCAGCAATTTCAGACCACCCGTATTTGCATAGGAACATTGAACGTCGAGACCGTTGTTTGAGAACGCTTGACGAGAAGTCTTCTTCCGGTTGGCTCGTAGAGCCTACAACTTTTGGGCTTGCAGACGCAGTAATGATTTGCGCCACTGATGCTTTAGTGGGGCGAGAGGTAATTGATATTAACCAGTATCCAGCACTGTCCGGCATAAGGATGCGTTATTCGACAAGAAAATCATTGGTTGAGACTCTGGGTGAATATTATCCTGGCCAGCGTGGTGGTGTATAACAAGTTTGAATTATATTTTTGCAGGAGACGTAATAAATATGCCTAACCCATTTGTTACAACCGTAGTTGGGTCAATGCCCAAACCAGCATGGCTGATGGAACAACTGCCTTTGAATGCCGAAGGCAAGCAAGTTCACGGCAAGGGAGCCGACTGGATGTTTGCTGGCGATCTGCTAAAGGCTGCGCATGACGACGCTACAAAGTTAACAGTGCATGACCAAGTCCATGCAGGTATAGAGGTAGTAACCGACGGGGAACAACGAAGAGCATCCTATCTAACCTATATTACCACTCGTTTGGAAGGGTTTGACTACGAACATTTGACTAAAAAATGGACCCGTAATAACAGACGGCTTGCAGAAGTGGGCCGTTGCATAGGTCCCATAAATCGATCAGGGCCTATGCTAAAACGGGATGCTGAATTCATGCTTGAGCAAACCGACCGTCCTGTGAAAATCACAATGCCTGGTCCAATGACTGTAGTCGATTCAACAGCAGACGAACATTATGGTGACGAGGCATCTATGGGGATGGAAGTTGCAAACGCTCTTAACGAAGAAGCACGAGAACTTGATGCGCTTGGCATCTCAGTCATTCAATTCGATGAACCAGTATTTAGCCGCTATCCCGATAAAGTTTTGGACTGGGGCATTAAGGCAATGGACCGATGTGTTGAGGGTATCAAAACAGCTAAAACAGCTGCCCATATTTGCTACAGTTATCCTATGCCTGGAGTTCCGCGCCCAATTATCGACAGCTACCCCGTAATCTTGGCAGCATTAGAGAAATCCAAAATTGATCAACTCGCTCTTGAATTCGAAGCATCGAAACTCGATCCAGAACTGTTGCGCCTGTGCCCCTCAAAAACTGTTATGTATGGATGTATCGACAATGGTACCGATACGATAGAGACACCCGACTACGTAGCGGCTAAACTACTTGAAGCGGCAAAACATTTGCCGGCCGACCAGCTTCAGGCTGCGCCGGACTGCGGACTTCTGCCGTTGTCTCTCGATATCGCGCGGGCAAAGCTCAAAGCAATGGTTGATGGCGCAATCTTAGCGCGCAAGCAATTAGGCTAAAACTGCGGAATTTTAACCGTTGAGGCTCATACTCATGGCAACCAATAAAAAGCCTTTTGACCGAAAATTAGATCAGGTTGCGCCTTAATTTAAAAATGAAGCCATTGGTTTTGGAATTTATGTGCCCATTTCGAGAACGTCTGGATTAATAACATTTATTGGCGTGCCTTTTAAGAACGCTTCGATTTGATTAAAGATGTCAGTGAATTGTATTTCGTATTCATCTTTTGTTACATAACCCACATGGGGTGTACAAATTACATTAGGCATCTCGAATAAAGGATGACTAACAGCGGGCTCGTTTTCATAGACATCAACAGCTGCCATGCCGGGGCGGCCTGATTTCAGAGCCTTAACAAGCGCACCATCCTCAATTAAACCAGAACGGCTTGTATTAACAATTAATGAGGTTGGCTTCATTAGAGCCAGGTCTTTACCTGTCACTATTTCACGGGTTGCTTCCTTGAGGCGCATATGGAGCGATATTACGTCACAGCGCTCGAAGAATTCTTCTTTTGTCTTGGCTGTTTCTAATCCATCGATGTTTGCTTGCTTGCGGCTATCCGGCCTGGCCCATATTAGGATATGCATCCGAAATGCTTTAGCATATTCAACTACCGCTTTTGAAATTCGGCCATATCCATAAAGTCCTAGCGTTTTAAATCCGAGTGAATGTCCAACGCCTTTTTGCCAATTTCCAGCTCTTAAAGATTCCATTTGGCCTGGAATATCTCTCATCGCACACAAGATAAGCCCCCAGGTCAGTTCCGCTGTGGAGTGAGAGGGCATGTCCATATGGAGATCAGAAGACAGTAAAACTCCATTAGCGGTGCAACTTTCTACGTCTATGTGTGGATAAACACTGCGCTGGCTTATAAATTTAAGATTGGGTAACTTATCCAAAAGTTCTTTTCGAACCTGTGTCCGTTCACGGATTAAAACTAGTATTTCCGTTTCTTCGAGACGATCAACCAAAGCACCAGTTTCCTGAACATGATCGTTCCAGATTGTTACTTCGTGGCTATCTAGTTTTGAAAAACAGTCTAAGGTCCGAATAGTATCAAAATAATCGTCAAGGATTGTAATTTTCATTAAAAAAACCTTTCAATTCCGTTTTTCAGCGACACTCTTGTTGGCGGCATACCAACAGCGAGCCTCAATACCCTCGTAGATGGTTGTTTAAGCATCAAACATAATAGAGTGGGGGTTTGCTTAGACCGTGTCAACACGGGCGTATGATCTCGTTTTGAATGTGTCGGGAAAATAAGTGTGAGATCGAACAATATCCAAACAATTTCTGGTATGGGAATTAAAGAGAAAAATGCGAAACATTCAGGGATAAAAGGTAGCACTTCTCAGAAACGAAAAAGACAGGCAGTTGGTTGTTAAAATTTAGTTCCATTTTTTCGCTAGAGGAGTTGGTACTAGACATGCTGAATCTGTGATCTAATCTAAACCAAGAAATACTGTAACGTTAAGTCGATCAGTTTTACTCGGCTGAGGGGTGTAACTAACCTTTTGAGGTTGGCTGAATTTGCTAGTTTTCTTTTGGCAGCTTCATAGCAAAACAAACTGCTAGTATTCCACCAAGCCCTAAGGTTGCAAAAGCAGCTCCCCACACGACATTGGGGCTGCAGTTCGAGGCACTTAATACGTCTATCACCCACCCAACGGCGATGGGCGCTATTGCTGCAACAATGAACCCGAGTAAGGAACGTAACGCGAGCAGGTCACCAAGGGATGCAGGTTCTGCCACCTCGGCTAAAGCTGTCGAAAGAACCGGCGAGTCACCCAATGCGAAAAATGCGTATATGATCATTAAGCCTGCAACTATCGTTGCCGGTAATGTTACTGACCACCCAATAGTAAAGGACAAAATCGCGCCGATTACAGCTGTGAATATTAAAATTTTGCGACGACCAACTCGATCAGATAGTGTGCCCATAGTTGAAGCTGCGATTGCCCCACCTAAATGAAGCACCATAACAAACTGGGCACTCCATTGGACAGCTTCGGTGGTATCAATTCCAGAAAGTAAAAAGCTGGCAGCGATCAAGGCCGGCGCCCAACTCCACATGCCGATTAATTCCCAATTGTGAGCGCAATAACCAGCTAGAAGTATTTTTGTTGGGCGACTTTTA
>MDTC01108395.1_pt1 | contig 14783 bp, 12 predicted proteins | sample 811181 | NCBI WGS metagenome assembly MDTC01 (sample SAMN05326644, study PRJNA326480) | marine metagenome | isolation source: seawater | place: Pacific Ocean: North | collected 2011 | reverse complement strand
TTTCCAATCACAAATAATATAAATGGAACCAGTGTCTTTTAAAATTCTATAACTGTCATTTATCCAATTTTGATTCCAATCTAGATATTCAGTGATAGTTAAATTATTTCCTATCTTATTTACTTCAATAATTGGAAAATTTGGCGGTTCAGTAATTATAAGATCAATGCTGTTTTCAGGAATTTTCCTTAAACCATTTGAACTAAGCCCATAAAAAACACCTTCATTTGTTTTGTGATTTTCAAATCTAAAATCTTCAATTTTCCGCAATGCTGGCAAATATTTGTTTAAATCATCTATCGTTAGATTGTTAGATTTTTGGATGTGGCTCGAAAAAAGGATTTCTTTAGTATTGTTTGACATGTTGTAAATTAATCTAGGCTAAAGCAACTATAAAATAGGATTATATTTTAAATTAATATGCAATTTATTGACCTACCTAAACAGCAAAAACTAATCAGAGAAAAAATAAATGCTAGAATAGAATCAGTTTTAGATCACGGACAATATATAAACGGTAAAGAAGTTTTTGAGCTCGAAGAGTTATTAGCACATTATGTTGATAAAAAATACTGTATAAGTTGCTCTTCTGGTACGGATGCATTACTCATTCCTTTAATGGCCTATGGAATTGGGCCAGGAGATGCTGTTATAACTACTCCATTTACCTATATTGCAACTGCTGAAGTAATTGCTATTCTAGGTGCAACCCCCGTTTTTGTTGATATTTATGAAAAAACTTTTAATATTGATCCAAACCGTATAGAAAAAGCCATAAAATTTGCTAAAGATCAAAACCTAGTTCCTAGAGCCATAATACCAGTTGATTTATTTGGTCTCCCTGCAAGGTATAGATTGATAAATGATGTTGCTAAAAAATATAATCTAATTGTTATCGAAGATTTTGCTCAGGGATTTGGAGGCAGAATTGGAAATAGAAAAGCTGGATCTTTTGGAAATGTCACAGCAACGTCTTTTTATCCCTCAAAACCATTAGGTTGTTACGGAGATGGTGGAGCTATTTTTACTAATGATTATGATTTAGCTGAAAGAATGAAATCTATCAGAGTTCATGGAGCTGGAAAGAGCAAATACCAAAATGACAGGGTTGGATTAAATGGCAGGCTAGATACCTTGCAGGCTGCAATCTTGTTAGAAAAATTTTATATTTTTGAAGATGAATTAAAGTCTCGAAATAAAATTGCAAATTATTACAAGAATAATATTAATTCTAACTTAATAACCCCTCCCTTCGTCCCTAAAAACTATTACTCATCTTGGGCACAATTCTCTGTTTTGGCTAAAAATGAAAATGAAAGAAAAAGACTAATCAATAGATTGTCCGATCAAAAAATCCCTACAGCAATTTTTTATAGCATTCCATTGCATTTGCAAAGAGTATTTAAAGATCTAAATTATAAAGAAGGTATCCTACCAATAGCTGAAGGGATTGCTAAAAGAATATTCTCTATTCCAATGCATCCATATTTGCTGAGGCAAGACCAAGAAAAGATCCTGGAGGTTTTAAATAGTTAAATTCGCAATATTTACAGTCTAAACATTATTTAATTATTTTGCTAATATTGCTTTCGCTATTTTTAGTAGGTATTTTCCATATTCATTGTTATGCATTTTATTTCCAAGTGCAATAAGTTGCTTTTTATCTATGTAGCCCATTCTAAAAGCAATTTCTTCAATGCAGGATATTTTCATCCCTTGTCTTTTTTCAATTGTTTGAACAAACATTGATGCCTCAAGCATTGAGTCATGTGTGCCAGTGTCAAGCCATGCATAGCCTCTGCCCATTTTTTCAACAACTAACTTTTTCCTTTTAAGAAATGAAAGGTTTGTGTCTGTTATTTCAAGTTCACCCCTCTTTGAGGGTTTTTGATGCTTGGCAATATTTATAACTTCATTTGGATAATAATACAGACCAGATATAGCATAATTACTCTTTGGTTCATCAGGTTTTTCTTCTATAGAAATTACTTTTCCATCTTTATCAAAGTCTACAACACCATATCTCTCTGGGTCATTAACAAAATAGCCAAATATTTTAGCAATTTTATATTTTTCCACATCGTGAACAGCTTTTTTTAATTTTGATGGTAATTGACTGCCATAAAAAACATTATCACCAAGGATTAAACATATATTGTCTTCACCAATAAATTTTTCACCCAAAATAAAAGCTTGTGCCAATCCATCAGGATTAGGTTGAATTTTGTATTTAAGATTGATGCCATAATCCTTTCCATCACCTAACAATTCTTTATATTTATGAAGATCTTTAGGAGTAGAGATAATTAAAATATCTTTGATTCCTGATAATAAAAGAATTGATAATGGATAATAAACTAAGGGTTTATCATAAACTGGAAGCAATTGTTTACTAGTTGATAATGTCACAGGAAAAAGCCTTGAGCCGCTTCCCCCTGCCAATATAATCCCTTTCATTTTTATTTAGCTATCAATTGGTTTAAAACTGAATTTATTTTTTTGGCGATCTTCTTTTGATCGCCTAAATAATAATTCTTTTGAAATTTAATATTGCTGTCAAGCTCTATAACCATTGGAATTCCAGTGGGGATATTAAAGTTGGTTATTTCTTCATCGCTAAGGTTCTTTATAACTTTTATAAGAGCTCTCAATGAATTTCCATGAGCAACAATAAGTACCTTTTTATTATCTTTTATATCTTTTAAAATTGTTTCATTCCACAAAGGTTGAAACCTTTTAATAACATCTTTTAGTGATTCCGAAGATGGCAATAATGATTTTTTTACATGAGAGTACTTGTTATTGTTAATTGGATGTGATCGATCATTTTTAGAAATTGGGGGGGGAGGAGATTTAAAACTTCTTCTCCATGCCATAACTTGTTTTTTACCATACTTTTTTACAGTTTTTATTTTATCCATGCCTTGCAAAGATCCATAATGCCTTTCATTTAATCGCCAATCTTTTTTAGTAATTATATTATCTAAGCCAATTTCTTTCAAACAGTACTCTAAAGTGATATTAGCTCTTTCTAATAAGGATGTATATGCTATATCAAAAAAAAATTCATTTTTTTTTAGAATTTTTCCACACTCTTTAGCCTCTTTTATTCCTTTTTGTGTTAAGGGTACATCTACCCAGCCTGTAAATTTGTTTTCGAAATTCCATTGGCTTTCACCATGTCTACATATTACTAATTGTTTCATCCTTTATACCTTACTGTACTTATATGTATTTTATTTTTTAATTTTTCGCCACCAATTTTCATTATTAATATACCAATTAATTGTTCTAAGTATTCCAGATTCAAAATTTTCTTTCGGATTCCAATTAAGTTCTTTTTTTATTTTTTTTGAATTTACTGAATATCTGAAATCATGACCTGGCCTATCAGCTACGAATTCTATTAATTCATTATATTTCATTGAATTTTTTAGAGGTTTAATCTTATCCATTATTTTGCAAATAGTTTCAACTATATCAAAGTTATTAATTTCATTATTGCCACCAATATTATATGTATTTCCTATTTTTCCATGATTTAAAATAGTATCTATTGCTCTGCAATGATCATCAACAAAAAGCCAATCTCTAATGTTTTTTCCTGTTCCATAGATTGGAATTTTCTTTTTTTCTAAACAGTTTGTTATTGTTAAGGGTATTAATTTTTCTGGGAATTGATATGGTCCATAATTATTACTACAATTAGTAATTATTGAAGGGAAATTATACGTTTTATTCCAAGCTCGAACTAAATGATCTGATGCTGCTTTTGAAGCAGAATAGGGAGAGCTAGGATTATATGAAGATTTTTCATCAAAACTACCATTTTTGCCCAATGTTCCATACACTTCATCTGTACTAATATGAATAAATCTAAAATTTTTAGAAATATCTTTGTTTAAATATTTTTGACATGATGTGAGTAAATTATATGTTCCAATAATATTTGTATTTATAAAGTTTTTAGAATTATATATTGATCTATCAACATGTGATTCAGCTGCAAAGTGTATTAAAGCATCAGGTTTGTATTCCAGGATAATTTGATTTATTAGTCTTAAATCACAAATATCTGCTTTTAAGAAATTATATCTTTTGATGTTGGAGATATTAGAAAGATTTTCCTTATTTCCAGCATATGATAACTTGTCAATGTTTAAAATTGTATTTTCTGTATTTAAAATTTGACCATTAATAAAGTTGCTTCCTATAAACCCGCAACCTCCAGTTATTAATAACTTCATATGAAATGTATCTCCTAAAATTTCTTACACAAATGTTTAATAAAATTAAACTAACGATTTATATTTGTGTATGATTGTTTATGTAAGTTTATGTATATTTTTTTACTATAAAAAATCCCAAATAAATCACATAATATAAAAATGTTAAGAATATTCACATTATTTTTTCTAATAAATATAACTATAACACATACTTTCTCTCAATCATCACAAGATTTAAAAAAAATTAAAGATGAGTTTGAAAAATCTAAGTTGAACATAAATACAGGTCCAAGTCTTGAAAATAGCACAATCCAGGATGAAAGCGCTTTGCCAGCTGAAGCAACTATTACTACTTTTGACCAAATAAACGAAGAAATAGATAAGTCAAAATATTTTGGTTACGATTATTTTTCTCTTAGAGATACAATTAAGTTTTGGGAAAATTTGCCAACTCCGGCAAACTATGTTTTAGGGCCTGGAGATGAAGTTGTTATACTTTTGTGGGGGCAAACACAAATTAGGAATTCTTTTGTGATTTCTAGAGAGGGTGAAATTTACGATGATAAAGTTGGTTTACTACTTTTGTCAGGCAAAACTATATTTGAGGCTGGCAAATATATTAAGGAACAATATGGAAGATTTTATTCAACCTTGTTGTCAGAAAATCCAACTTCATTTATTGATATATCAATAGGCACCCTAAAATCAATAAATGTAAACTTTATTGGCCATATGAATTATCCTGGTACTTATCAAATTCATCCTTTCTCTAATTTAGTTTCTGGGCTTATACAATCTGGGGGTATTGATACAACTGGTTCTTTAAGAGAAATAGTTTTAAAAAGAAATGGTGAGCAAGAAATTGTATTTGACTTTTATGATTACATTAAAAATGGAAGCATGGATTACAACTCACAACTAAGAGATCAGGATATAATAATTATTAAGCCTAGAAATTCATTTACAATCATAGATAGCGCTGTTGTTAGGCCTGGAATATATGAGTCTAAAAATGGCGAATCTATTTATGATATGATTAACCACGCGGGGGGATTGAATCATGAGTCAAATGGTATTATTTCATTAGAATCATTACAAGTTTCCAAAAATCAATTATCAGTTCAGGAAAACTATTCAACTCGCTCAAGTTATATTTCTATTTTATCAGCAAGAGAAATCTTAACAACTAAAAAAGATATTATAATAGCAAATAAACTTTTTTATGATACCGAATATATTGAGGTCCTAGGTCAGGTTAAAAAACCTGGAAAATATAATTTTTTCGAAGGGATGAGCTTAGATGATATATTGAAACTTTCTGTAGGGCTTTATGATACAACTTTTTACAAATCAATGTATACTAATAAGATTGAAATTGTAAGAAGAAATTCATTTAAAAAGTTTGATAATGTATATCAATATAATATTAGTGATTTGTTGAAAAATGATCAGCTTTCTGAAATTAAGCTGGAAAATCTTGATAAAGTTATTATCAGAAAAAATTCAAATTTTTTTGATAATAATAATATAATTCAGATATCGGGAGAGATCAAAGTTCCTGGATTTTATGTATTGACTTATGATGCTGAGCCTCTCAAATCTATTATTTCCAGGGCTGGAGGTTTTACCAATAGAGCTAGAAATGAAGGAATTTCTATTTTTCGCAGAAAAACTAACAGTTTAATTGATGAAAGTATTGATTCTGAATTATTGCGCGTTGCCTGGTCAAATACGGATATTATTTTAATGCCGGGAGATAGCATAGTTATTAGAGAAAAAGTTAATACGGTTGAAGTAAAAGGATCTGTTTATAATCCTGCAATAATAGAATTTCGTAAAAACAAAAGATTGAGCTATTACATAAATTCTGCAGGAGGAATTAAACCGAACGCTGTAAAAAGCGGTATAGTAATAATGAATCCAAACGGAAAAGTTTTTCCTAAGAAATTTCTAAGAAATCCAATAATAAAAGAAGGTAGTATAATTATTGTTAACGAACTAAATCCTGAAGATAAAAGAGACTTAAGTCAAATTTTCGCAACTTGGTCCTCTGTCGCTTCATCCTTATTGACCTTAGCTATATTATCGCAACAAATTCAAAATAATTGATGAAATTTTCTGAATTAGAAAAAATTATGCAGCAAAAAGGAGCAGTTTCTTTAGCTAGCATTGCTAGATATTTAAATACGACACCTCAAGCTGTCTCTAATTGGAAATCAAGAGATCAAATTCCCAATCACATAATTATTAAAGTTAATCAAACTACCGAGAAGCAATCGATAACATTTTTACCCAATCAAACCAATTTTCAAAATCAATTATACAAAGAGGACATAACACTTTCAGATTTACTACTAACCCTTTCAGAGCAATTAAAGCTCATAATTATATTGCCCTTGATTTCAGTTTTTTTGACTTTCACATATGTTCAATTTATTGAAAAGCCTATCTTTGTTAGCTCAGCAACCGTTTTATTTCCAGAAAATAGCAGTTCTAGTTTTAGAGGTTTAGCCGGATTTGCTTCTCAAATCGGTGTAGATGTTCCAGCTCAAGCCCAAGAAGATCTATCTAGCCCTTCATTAATTCCGGACTTGTTAATTAGCAGAAGATTCGCTGCAAATATCTTTGAAAAAAAATTTTACTTTAACAATGAAAAAAACGGAGAAACCTTAATTGAAATTCTTAAAAGAGAAGAGGGAATTGATAATTCAGACACAAAAAGAGCACGAGGAAAAATACTTCAAATTTTATCAGAAATGATTGAAATTGAAAAAAGCAGCTCAGGGAACTTTAATATAATAAAAGCCTCATCTTTTGATCCCTCTTTCTCAAAAGAGCTTGTTGAGGTGGTAATAGATGAATTAGAGAATCTTAACAGATATTTCAAAAATCAATCTGTAAATGAAAAAACTAAGTTTATTGAAGAAAGAATAAATAATGTTGAAAATGATTTAAAAATATCTGAAAAATACCTGAAAAATTTTAATGAAAATAATCGTCAGATATCATCACCAAGTTTACAGTTAGAGCTAGATAGATTAACTAGAAATGTTGAAGTTCAAAAAGGCATTTACCTAACACTCAAACAACAACTTGAATTGTCAAAAATTGAAGAAGTGCAAAGAAGTTCAATCGTCCAAATCTTAGATTTTCCAGAGTTGCCATTATCTCCATCAAATAAAAATTTAAAAATAGATATATTGTTATCAATGATTGTAAGCTTGGGTTTTGCCGTTCTGATGGCAATTTTTAGGTCTTCGTTGATTAATAGTAACTTCGAGCAACGAAGAAAAATAAAAAAAATAAAGAATTTTTTATTAGATAAAAGTAAAGGAATTTTTAGAGATCAAAAATTTGTTGGAACAATAATTTTACTTCTTGTTTCTGGTATGCCATTTTATTTTGGCCATAGATCTGAAATGCCTATTTTTTTTGGTAGATATTCTCTAAAATTAATGATTGTAAACTCATTTTATTTATTAATATTTATAATATTCATTTTACTTTTCTTCAAAAATAAAAAAATAAAACATGATTAAAAAAATAGCACTAATAACTGGTGTAACTGGACAAGATGGATCTTATCTATCTGAACTTTTACTAGAGAAAGGTTATTTTGTTCATGGAGTTGTAAGAAGGAGCAGCTCATTCAATACTTCAAGAATTGACCATTTAATCAATGACCCTGATTACAAAGAAAGGTTTTTCTTTCACCATGGGGATATAACAGATGGAACAAATATTAACAATTTACTGCTGAAAATCAAACCAGATGAAATCTATAATTTAGCAGCTCAAAGTCATGTAAAAGTATCTTTTGACATTCCTGAATACACTGCAAATGTCGATGCCTTGGGAACATTAAAAATATTAGAAAGCATTAGGCAGATCGGTTTGAGAACTAAATTTTACCAAGCATCTACAAGCGAGCTATATGGCAAAGTTCTTCAAACTCCACAAAATGAGAATACGCCTTTTTATCCTCGATCACCATACGCTGTTTCTAAACTATTTAGCTATTGGATACTGGTAAACTATAGAGAAGCTTATGGGATACATGCAAGTAACGGAATATTATTTAACCACGAATCGCCAAGAAGAGGAAAAACATTTGTCACAAGAAAAATAACTAAAGGTGTTGCAAATATAAATGCAGGCATTGAAGAAAAAATTTGTTTAGGAAATTTAGATTCTAAAAGAGATTGGGGTTATGCACCAGACTATGTAAAAGGAATGTGGATGATACTCCAGAAAGATACACCCGATGATTATGTGCTTGCTACAGGAAAAACAACTAGTGTTAGAGATTTTACAACAATGGCATTCAACTGTATTGATGTTGATTTAGAGTGGATAGGCTCTGGTATTAATGAAAAAGGCGTTGATAAGTCAAATGGAAAGATTAGAGTCGAAATAGATAAAAAATACTTTAGACCAACTGAAGTTGATCTATTGCTTGGTGATCCAAAAAAAGCTAAAGACAAACTTGGCTGGAGCCCATCTTTAACTACTGAAGAACTGGTTGAGGTGATGGTTAAGTCAGATATTAATAAAGTGAAAAGAATTGCACAGTAACTCAAAGATATATGTTTCGGGACATTTAGGAATGGTGGGATCCTCAGTATTGAGACTATTAAAAGAAAAAAAATATAAAAACATCATAACTAAAAATAGAAAAGATCTAAATCTATTAAATCAAAAAGATGTCTTGAGCTTTTTTGAATTTGATAAGCCAGAATATGTTGTTATGTGTGCAGCTAAAGTTGGTGGTATTTTGGCAAATAATACTTTAAGGGCAGATTTTCTGTATGAAAATCTTCAAATTCAAAATAATATCATCAATGCATCTCATATAAATGGGGTTAAAAAGTTGTTGTTTTTAGGATCGTCATGCATATATCCTCGCAATTCTCCACAACCTATGTCAGAAGAAAATTTATTAAAAAGTGAACTTGAAGCAACCAACGAACCTTATGCAATCGCAAAAATTGCAGGTATTAAATTATGTGAAAGCTACTTCAAACAATATAATTCTAACTTTTTCTCAATTATGCCAACAAATACCTATGGCCCAAATGATAATTATGACTCTTTTTCTAGTCACGTACTTCCTGCTTTGATAAAAAAAATTCACCTTGCGAAAATTAATTGTGAAAATGAAGTAATTTTGTGGGGTACAGGAAAGCCTAAGCGGGAATTTATTTATGTTGATGATATTGCAGAAGCTATATTTTTTGTTTTAAAGCAAGATTTCAATGTTATGTATTCAAGAGGAATTTCACATTTAAATGTTGGGTCTTCAGAAGAAATTAGTATTAAAAACCTAGCTAAAACAATTTCAAGTATTGTTGGTTATAATGGTGAGATATCATTTGATACTTCTAAGCCTGATGGCACACCTAGAAAATTACTTGATAATTCAAAAATAAATAAAATGGGATGGATTGCTAAGGTAAAATTAGAAGATGGCATCTCTTTGGCTTACAATTCATTCTTAGAAAAATATAATAAAACTTAAATAAAATGAAAAAAATTTTGATAACTGGTGCTACAGGATTTATTGGATCCCACCTAGTAGAAAAATGTATTTCTGAAGGCTATAGTGTTGTTGCTTTTGATAGATATAATTCAAATAATAATTGGGGTTGGCTTGAATATTCAGATTATAAAAATGAATTTGAAGTTGTTTTAGGTGATATTCGTGACTATGATTTATTGTACAATACAATGAAAAATTGCGATTCAGTTTTTCATTTAGCAGCCTTAATTGGAATACCATATTCTTATCAATCACCTATAGCATATTTAAAAACGAATATTGAAGGAACTTACAATGTTTTGGAATCTTCAAAAAATTTAAATATTGACCAGCTGCTAATAACGTCTACAAGTGAAACCTATGGTTCTGCTCAATATGTACCTATTGATGAAGCTCACCCTATTGTCGGTCAATCTCCATACTCAGCTTCTAAGATTGGTGCTGATCAACTTGCAATCAGCTACTTCAGGTCTTTTAATACACCAGTAAAAATTGTAAGACCTTTTAATACATATGGTCCGAGGCAATCATCTCGCGCTATCATTCCATCTTTAATTTCACAAATAATCAAAGGAAATAAAAAAATAGAAGTTGGAAGCTTATCACCAAGAAGAGATTTTACATTTGTTGAGGATACAGTAAGTGGATTTATTTCAATTTCTAAATCTAGCAAGCTATTTGGAGAAGTGATCAATATAGGAATGAAAAAAGATATATCTATTGAGGAATTAATCATTAAAATTAAAAACCTCATGAAATCTGATGTTATATTTGTATCCAAAGAAAATAGGATAAGGCCAGAAAATAGCGAAGTGAATAGATTGTTGTGTGATAATTCAAAAATTATTAATAACACAGAGTGGAAACCTAAATACTCATTAAATGAGGGTTTGGCTTTAACAATTGATTGGATAAATGAAAATATCGAGCACTTCAAAACTGAAAATTATAATACATAATGAAGGAATAGTTTTATGAATCCCTATATTGAAATTGCAGGAAGAAAAATTGGATATGAATTCGATCCACTTATCATTTGTGAAATAGGTATAAATCATGGAGGCTCTCTTGAGACTGCAATTGAAATGGTTGATGCAGCTAAAAATGCGGGAGCTGAAATTATTAAACATCAAACTCATATTGCAGAAGACGAAATGAGTAAAGCTGCAAAATCAGTCATTCCAGCTCATACCAAAGAATCCATATATGAAATTATTGATTCGTGCTCTCTCTCAGAAATCGAAGAGATAGAGCTCCAAAAATATGCTCAAGACCAAGGATTGATTTTTATCTCCACTCCTTTTTCCAGGCTAGCTGCTCAGAGATTAATTAAAATGAATGTGCCAGCTTTCAAAATAGGATCAGGAGAATGCAATAATTACCCTTTGATTAAATTTATTGCTGAACAAAAAAAACCAGTAATTTTAAGCACTGGTATGAATACAATAGATTCAATTGGTAAATCAGTAGAGATATTTAGAAAAAATAATATTCAATTTGCTTTATTGCATTGCACTAATGTTTATCCTACGCCCCCTGAACTAGTCAGGCTCAATGGAATGTTAGAGCTTAAAAAAAATTTTCCTGATGCAGTAGTTGGGTTATCTGACCATACTATTACCAATTACCCTTCACTTGGAGCTATTGCGATGGGAGCATCAATTATTGAAAGGCATTTTACAGATTCAATGAAACGCTCAGGGCCAGACATATCATGCTCAATGGACCCTACCTCACTTAAGAATCTTCTTGAAGGAGCAAGAATATTAAAAAAAGCTAGAGGAGGGTTTAAGGGCCCAGTTGAAGCTGAGAAGCCAACAATCGATTTTGCTTATGCTTCAGTTGTTTCAATCAAAGAAATTAAAAAAGGTGAAACTTTCTCAATGGATAATATATGGGTCAAAAGGCCTGGAAATGGAGAAATTATGGCTGAAAAGTTTGAAAGCATAATTGGTAAAGAAGCTTTAAAAAATATTTCGCCTGATGTGCAGCTTAGAACCAGCGATATTAAAAATTATGTTGATTAAAGCGTGAAAGTTTTCATAGTCATAGAACGAAGAGCTGACTATAGTCGATATAAGCCTATTTTACAGTTAATGAAAGAGGATGATTTTTTTGATGTTTTCTTGGTGGTTACTGGTATTTGTTTATTAGACATACATGGTAAAGATATCAATTACATTGAACAAGATGGTTTTAAAATTAATTCTAGAGTTACAATGTTTAAGGATGGAGCTCCAGACTCAGGCGGAGAGATGGTTAGAAGCACTTCCCGAGTAATGAAACATTTGGTTGATGAGCTTGAAAAATCGAAACCTGACCTTGTTCTATCAGGTTTCGATATTGGTGCCAACCTTGCTGTTACTATAGCAGCAGCTCACATGAATATTCCTGTTGCTCACATCCAAGGAGGCGAAGTAACTGGCAGTATAGATGAAAGTATTAGGCATGCAATGAGTAAATTTTCTCACATACACTTTCCAGCAACCGAATTATCAAAAAAAAGGTTAATAAAAATGGGAGAAAAAGTAGAAAATATTTATGTCGTAGGTTGCCCATCAATTGATGTTTTGATTGATACACCTGTAATAGATAAATCTATTGTTGAAGATTTTTTATCTATTGATCTTTCGCTACCCACTTTATTATTAATTCAACATCCTGTAACTACTGAGATTGAAAAATCATTTAATCAAATAAAGAATACGATAGATGCTATAAAAAACTCAAATATTCAAACAGTTGCTTTATTGCCTAACAATGATGCTGGATATAGTAAAATTATTGAAGAGTTAAAAAAATCAGGTATAAAATGGTTTCCAAGTTTACCAGGAAAAATCTTTGTCAATCTCTATAGAAATATCTCTGCATTAATTGGCAATTCAAGCTCTGGAATACATGAAACACCAACATTTAAAATTCCTGCAATTAATATTGGTAATAGGCAAATGGGAAGAGAAAGAGCCATAAATGTTATTGATGTTCCTTGCCAATCCTTAAAAATTGAGGAAGCAATAAACAAATCATTAAATGATCATAATTTCTTAAAAAAACTTAAAAGCCTTAAAAATCCATATGGTGATGGTAGCTCATCAAAAAAAATAGTTAATATTTTAAAGAAAGTATCTTTAGAGAACATCATTCAAAAGCATTTTGTTGACTAAAAAATTAATAGTTTTAGGAGGTTTGGGTTTTCTAGGATCAGAGATATTAAATCTACTACACAAAAAAAAGTTATCTAATTTTAAAATTTTTTGCGGAGATCTATATCCTCCTTTGAAAAAAACTGATAATTTTATCCAGATTGATATACTTAATAGACTAGAAACAAAAAAAATTTTAAAAGACTTCAATGTCGTAATCAACTGCACTGGACAAGTTTCTAATAATTTGTCAGATACTCTTCTTATGAATACAGAGGGAATAGTCAATATTGCTGATTCAATTTCATTGGCTTGTGCAAGATTTATTCAAATTTCAAGCGTTGCAGTTTATGGAACTATTGCAAACTGCAGTGAATTATCACCTATTAATCCTGAAAAGCCTTATGGGGTATGTAAGACTTTCGCTGAAAGCATTCTTAAAAATAAAATCAAAAGCGATAATTTGACAATTTTGAGGCTCAGCAATCTCTATGGTAATGGGCAAAAAAAAGGATTATTTGCTTATATATTGCAATCTTTTTTTTCTGATAGAAAGTTACATTTTAACAACAATGGTAATTTAGTTAGATCATTTATTCATGTTAAAGATTGTTCTGAAATGATTCTTAAGTTCATTAATGACGAAAACCTCAAAGGCACATACAATATTGTTGGTAGTCAAATTTTTATACTAAAAGAATTAATAAAAAAATTTGAAAACATGTTTAAAATCAAATTCCAAAAACAATTTGAAAACAATGATCCTTGGGAAAATATCAATTCTTTTGATCAAGCTAAAGTTGAATCTTCAATTAATATGAGTATGAAATATGAAGTATTTGATTATTTTAATTCTCAAATTAATGGTAAAATCAAAAATGACTAATGAATTAAAAAATTATACTATTTTTGAAAAATCAAATGTGAAATCTGCTATGAAGCAAATTGATTCAAACGATAGAAAATGTTTATTTGTATGTAAAGATAATTTTGTTATGGTTGGATCAATAACTGATGGAGATATAAGAAGGTGGATTCTGAAAGGAGGATCATTAGATTCTGACATTATAAATGTAATTAATAAAAAACCTATCTTTGTAAGCGAGAGCTACAATCTTTTAGATCTAAAAAAAATTATGATTGAAAAAAGATTAGAATCTATTCCTGTTTTAGATTCTAAAAGTAAAATAAAGGATATTTTATTTTGGGATAATGTTTTTGGAAAACAATTTAGATCAAAATTCAAACAAACTCTTAATTCAACTGTTGTAATTATGGCAGGAGGTAAAGGTACTAGGCTAAAGCCCTTTACAAACATTTTACCCAAGCCATTATTACCTTTAAAAGGAAAAACTCTTTTGGAGCATATTATATTTAGATTCCAAAAATATAAAATTACAAATTTCTACCTTTCGGTAAATTATAAAGCATCTATCATCAAAGCTTTTATAAAAGAGATGGAAGATAATGTTAAAATTAATTATCTAGATGAAAAAATTCCTTTAGGTACAGCTGGATGCTTATATATGCTTAAAAATAAAATAGAAAATCCTTTCTTTGTAGTTAATTGTGATACATTGATTAATATTGATTACAGCTCTATTTACAATTATCATATTGATAAAGAAAACGATATTACATTAGTTGTGTCTTTGAAAAACTTCCAAGTTCCTTTTGGAACTTGCGAGGTAAGTTCAGTCGGTGAATTAAAACAAATAAAAGAAAAACCTAGTTTTGACTTTATGATTAATACAGGCTTTTATATTTTAAACCCCTCTTTGCTAGAATTAATTCCTAGAGAAAAATTTTTTGATATCACCTCTCTTATTGAGTTAGCAAAAAACAAAAAAAAGAGAGTTGGTGTATTTCCAA
>MDTC01068149.1_pt1 | contig 14783 bp, 9 predicted proteins | sample 811181 | NCBI WGS metagenome assembly MDTC01 (sample SAMN05326644, study PRJNA326480) | marine metagenome | isolation source: seawater | place: Pacific Ocean: North | collected 2011 | reverse complement strand
CAGGCGCCCGTCGATGGCGGTGACGCCGTCCTTGACCAGGTTGACCGCCTTGCCCTTGTCGGCGAACCCCAGCGCCTCGTACATCAGCGCCTCGGCGATGGTGAAGCAGTCGTGCACCTCTGCCACCTGCACGTCGCCGGGGGTGATGCCGGCCTGGGCGTAGGCGCGGCCCGCGGCGGCGGCGGTGGTGTCCATGACCAGCGGATCGGCGTCCTGGTAGAGGTTGCCGGCCGCGTAGTCGAGGGCGAGGATCTCGATGGCGTCGGCCTCGGTCTTGCCGAGCTTGCGCAGGCCCTCCTCGCTCACGAGGATCATCGCGGCGCCGCCGTCGCTGACCTGGCTGCAGTCGCTCATCTTGAGCCAGGGCGACAGCTCCGGGTTGGACAGGAAGTTCGGGTTGCGGTCGCTCGCCGCCTGGGCGTTCTCCAGGCTCATCTGCACGGCCTTCATGTGGGCCAGCGGGTTCTTGTTGGCGTTGTCGTACGCCTTCTTGGCGAAGTAGCCGATGTCCGCTTCGGTGACGTCATCGTAGGCCTGCAGGTAGGCCTTCATGCGCGATGCGAACAGGGCGGGGAAGGTGAAGTCGTCGATCTCGCGCTGGCGGGCGTAGTGGGACGCGCGGGCCAGGTAGTCGCCGCCGGTGCGGGCGCTGACCGTGGTCTGGACCTCGGCTCCGACGACCAGGTTGATGTCCGCGCCGGCCTGGATGGACTCGAGGGCGGAGGCGTAGGCGAGGCCGCCGGACGCACAGGCGCCCTCGACCCGCATGATGGGCTTGTACATCAGGCCCGGGTGGGCGCCGACGACGGCGGCGCCGAGGTGGCCCTGGCTGCTGAACAGCTCGCCGGCGAAGTTGCCGATCCAGGCCTTGTCGATGAGCTCCGCCGCGGTCCCGGTGGACTCGAGGGCGCCGATCACCGCGGCGGTGATGGTCTCCTCGAGGGTCGGGTTCTCCCGCTTGCCGAAGTCGGGGTGCCGCTTCCAGATGAAGTCGGGGTTGTGCTTGCCGATGAAGGGCGTGATGTGCCCCCCGAGGACGAACGCGCGGCGGTTGAGACCCATGGCTGACTCCTTTCGTGGAGCGCTTCATGGCTCCCAGAGGGGGTCTCGTCAAGGCGGGCGCGGCCCCTACTGGCCGTTCTGACGCATCTCGGACTCGTAGTTGCGGACCGCCATCTGCATGCTCTCCGCGAGGCGCGCCATCTCGTCGTCCCAGTACGAGGTCTGACGGAGCTCGCCGATGATGTTGTTCTGGCGGGCGACCAGCTCGTCGAAGTCGAACTCGTCGGGGTTGCGCCGGTAGCTGCGGATGTCCTCCTGCAGCTTGTCGATCCGGTTGACCGTGTGGTCGCCGGCGGGATCGTGCGGCATGTCGCCGATGATCCGCTTCACGCCTCGCCAGCGCGAGCCCATCACCCGGACCGCCACCACATCGGGCTGGGACAGGCGCTCGGCGCGCTCGGCGCGGTCCGCGTGCACGTACAGGTTGGGCTCGTCGGGAGCGGAGCCGTCGGGATCGACCTGGCCGGGCAGGGACAGGTCCTGCTCATCTGGAGGGGGCTTGATGGGCCGGCCGGTCGTGCCGCCCGACACCTTGGTGGGGGTGCTGGCGTCGACCGGGCGCGAGGTCATCTCGGTCGGGGTGTCGGGAAGGGGTGTGGCGGTCGTTGCGCCGATGCCCACCCACGGAATGACAGCTGCGGCGAGACCGATTCCAAGGATCGCGGCGGCGGTCCAGATCATCCACGGCTTCATGAAAACCTCCCTTCGACGATCGTTATCGATCGCTTCCGATGAAATGAACGATCGGGGATTCGATCGATTCGATGCTGTCGCACTCGTCAGCAGGATCCGACATGACTAGGATCCTAGAGACATCGGGGAACAGCATGCGACCTCTCTTGAAGTGGGCCGGGGGCAAGGCCCGGCTGGCAGAGCGTATCGGGCACGCGTTCGGCGCGCCCTGCCAGGGAACCTATTTCGAGCCCTTCTGCGGTTCGGCCGCCGTATTCCTGCACATGAAGTCGCAGGGCCTGGTCGAGCGCGCGGTGCTCGCGGACGTGAACCCCAAGCTGGTCGCGGCCCACGTTGCCGTTCGGGACTGTGTCGACGACGTGTTGGACGCGATCGAGGCCCTGCCCGGCGAGGACTGGCGCGAGCGCTACTACGAGATCAGGGAGGCGTTCAACGAGGGTCCCCACGATGGTCCTCGCCACGCGGCGCGCCTGTTCTGGCTCAACCGAGCGGGCTTCAACGGGCTGTATCGGGAGAACCGCAGCGGCAAGTACAACGTGCCGGTCGGTCGCTACGCGCGCCTGTCCATCCCCGAGGCGGACCACTTCCGCCAGGTGAGCGCCCTGCTGCAGGATACCGAGATCCTCGCGACCTCCTTCGAGGACGTGCTGTCCCGGGCTCGTCCCGGCGATCAGGTCTACTGCGATCCGCCCTACGTACCTCTGTCGTCGACCGCGTCGTTCACGAGCTATGCGAAGAGCCCGTTCGGTGAGGACGAGCAGAAGCAGCTCGCCAGGTTGGCGCGTCGGGCTGCCCTGCGCGGCGCGACGGTGGTGCTGTCGAACCACGATCTGCCCGTCGTCCGCAAGGAGCTCTACCCGGTCGACCTCGGCTTCGAGCACGTCGCCCGCCCCCAGGTCGTCCGCGCCATCAGCCGCAAGGGCGCCGGACGCGGCAAGGTCGGCGAGGTCATCGCGCGCATCGGCCCCGAGCTGCAGGTCGCCTGAGCCCATCGGGCGGGGCATGGCAGTTCGTGACGTCTGCGGCCCTGTGTCTGGAGGCGATCGCGGTTAGGAGGCCCAGCACGCCGGAGGCCCTTCCCGATGAGCTCGCCCGATCGTCCTGACCACGACCTGCCCGACGACCAGCCGACCGAGGATTCTCCGCGTTCTTCGATCCCATCTGGCCAGACTCCGTCACCCTCACGGAGTCGTGGCCGCGCCGTGACAGTGGTCTTGCTGGGCGTGACAGTGGCAGTGATCGCGCTGTTTGCCGTGGCCTTCGGTGTGGTGGTGTATTTCCTGCAGGCCGAGCCCACCGCCGAGGTCGCCGAGGGCAGCTTCCTCCGCGTGCCCCTGGGTGGCGTCATCACGGATGCACCGCCTCCGCCCGACATCTTCACCGATCCGGTCAAGCTGCCGCCCACTGCCACGGAGATCGCCGAGGCCATCCGCCGCGCGGCCAACGACGACCGGATCAGTGGGGTCTACCTGGAGATGCAGGCGCCGCAGCTGGGCTGGGGCCTGTCCCGGGAGATCCGCACCGCGCTGGTCGCCCTGCGGGAGGCGGACAAGCCGTGCGTGGCCTACGGCGAGGTGTACACGACGCGCGACTACTACATCGCCAGCGCCTGCGACGAGATCATCATCGCGCCCTCCGGCGTGCCCCTGGTGATCGGTCAGAGCCTGTCGATCACCTACTACAAGGATGCGCTCGCCTACCTGGGCGTCGAGCCGCGCATCGTGCACGTGGGCGACTACAAGACCGCCATCGAGCCCTACGAGCGCATGGAGCCCTCGGACGCCGCCAAGGAGTCGTACGAGTTCCTGCTCGACGGGATCTGGGGCACGGTCGCCGAGGAGATCGCCGCCTCCCGCGGGATGTCCGAGGAGGAGTTCTGGGCGATCCTCGATCGGCCCTCGCTGAGCCCGCGGCGGGCCGTCGAGTCGGGCCTCTTCACTGCGGTCGGCTACTCCGACGCCGTGCAGGCCTCGCTGTCGAGCCTCGGTGACGAGGGCTGGCGCGACACCCTGACCCGGCCGGTGGTCGAGTCGAAGGAGGACCGGGAGGACCGGTTCACCTCGCTGTCCGAATACAGGAAGGACGCCGATGACGGCCCGGAGGACGTGCGCATCGCCGTCATCTACGCCGAGGGCACCATCCTCTCCGGCGAGGGCGGCGGCGGCCTGTTCGGCGCAGACGGCCTGTTCGACGGCAAGTTCCGCAAGTGGATGCGTGACGCCCGCGAGGACGACACGGTCAAGGCCGTGGTCATCCGGGTCAACAGCCCCGGTGGCTCCGCGCTCGCCGCGGACATGATGGACCGCGAGGTGCAGCTGATGAAGGAGGCCGGCAAGCCCGTCGTCGTCAGCATGGCCGACTACGCCGCCAGCGGCGGGTACATGATGAGCGCTCACGCCGACCACATCGTCGCCCAGCCGACGACCATCACCGGCAGCATCGGCGTCTTCGGCATGTTCTTCGACACGCGGGGTACCTGGGAGAAGCTGCAGCTTGCCGAGCACGTCTACAAGCGCGGTTCCCACTCGGACCTGCTCTTCACCACGTCCGAGCACGACGAGACCGACCGCCAGATCCTCCAGGAGTTCGTCGACGACACCTATGGCGACTTCGTGGCCATGGTCGCGGAGGGGCGCGGGGTCAGCGCCGACGAGATCGAGTCCGTCGCCCAGGGCCGCGTCTGGACCGGAACCCAGGGCCTCGACGGCCGCAACCTGGTCGACGAGCTGGGCGGCCTCGACGAGGCGCTGGCCAAGGCCCGCGAGCTGGCCAAGGTCGAGGAGGCCGGCGTCGTGCGCCTGCCCGAGAAGAAGGGCTTCTTCGACGTGCTCGTCGAGGAGATGGCCAACGCCGAGAGCCCCAAGGTCGAGGTCGAGCTCGACATCCCGGTGCCCGGCATCGAGGAGGCCCTGCAGGAGCTGGCGTTGATCCGGGCGTTCCAGGCGTCGGGCGGCGCCGTGGCCTACCTGCCGGGCCGGCCTACGGTTCGGTAGGGGAGGGACTCCGGGGAGCGCACGGGCTTGCGGCGTCAGAGGTGCGAGCGTGGTGGCGGGAGTGGCGGGCCGGTCTCTGGTCGCTGGTCTCTGGGGCCCGCTGCGAGCGGGGGCGTCATCGCTGGATGAACCGTCACTTCGATCACTGTGACGTGATTCGGCGCCCGAGGGGCCACCGTACTCGGCCCAACGCCGCCCCTGCCCGCGCGTAGTATCCTGAACGGCCGCGCGCACCGGGATTTCCGGGCCGCCGCGCCGTTGTGGGCCCAGAGACCAGAGACTGGAGACCAGGGACCGGCCCGCCACTCCGCTGCTCGCAGCAACGCGACTTCCCGCCAGACCGCGAGCCCCGCCACTGCTCCTGCGTCTGCCCTACTGCGGCACGCACAGCAGCTCGCCGCCCTTGCGCCGGCAGTCGTACCCGCCGGGGCCGAGCACGACGACCTCGCCCTCCATCTGCACGCCGTCGAAGATGGCCTTGAGCTGGCAGGGGCCGGCCTTGAAGTCGCGGACGTAGCAGTTGGGGGAGCAGGCGACGACGGGTTCTTCGCGGCACTGCACGGTCTGTCCGCTGCCGCCGGCCCACACGAACTTGGCCGCACGCACGGAGTACTCGGGCCAGACGGTCACCTTCTCGACGATGACCTCGGGCTCGGGCTTGACCTCGGGCTGGGGCTTGACCTCGGGCTCGGGCTTGATCTCCGGCGGGGCGTCGCGCACGCCCTGGGCGACGACCATGCCGCCGTCGTAGTTGCCGGTTGCAAGCGGGATCTGGCCCTTCGGCGACATCTGGGAGACCAGGTAGGCGAAGAGCTCGGCCGCGGTGACGTAGCGGTCCCGGTTGGCGTCGGCGGCGCCGCTGATGGCCTCGGCGAACACCGGGGCGAAGGCGCCGTCCTTGCCGGGACTGCGGGCCTGGCTGGCCGAGAGCACCATCCAGTTCTTGGGCAGGCCGGGCCAGGCGTCGGCGGCGGGTCCGTAGAAGGCGATGCCGTCCAGGTTCTGGCGGTGCACCACGTCGGTGACGATGAGGGCGGTGCCGGCGCGGGTCCAGGTCTGCAGGTCGCGGGCGAGGGCGCTCACCTCGAACCCGTCCTCCTGGCCGTTCTCCAGGGTGGAGTCGTAGGTCAGGATGACCGGCAGGCCGAGATCGTCGCCGATGCCGTGGCCGACGTAGTAGACGACGAGCACGTCGTCGGGACCGACGTACTGGGCGACCTGGGTGCGCATGAGGTCGGCGATGGACTGCTTGGTGGCCTCGCCGTCGCCGAGCAGGAAGACCTTGTCGAAGCCGGCCTTGTCCTCGAGGGACTGGGCGACCGTCGCGGCGTCCGCCCGGCCGAAGTCGAGCTCCACCGCGTCGGGCAGGTGCTCGTAGGCGCTGATGCCGATGACCACGCCCACGTAGTTGCGCTTGTCCGGCGGGGCGGTCGCGGGGCCGGGCTCCGGCGCCACGACGACGCCGGTGGGCTCGGAGGTACCGATGGTGACGTTCGTGGGGTCGGGCTCGGCGGGCTCCGGCTGGGGCTCCTCCGGCTCGTCCTCGCCCTCGGGGGCGTCGCCGCCCGTGTCCTCCTGGGTCTCGGCGTCCGTTTCGGGATCGTCGTCGGAAGCCACGCTGTCGTCCGGAGCGACCCGGACCGGGGCGCCGCTGCTGGACTCGCCGCCTCCGTCGACGCCGCTCTCTTCCGCGCTCTCCGCGGCCTCGGGATCGCTGTCCTGGGCCATGGCCGCCTGCAGGATCACCGCGGGGGCGAGGATGGCGAGCAGGGTCGCGAGCGCTCGGGAGGTGGCGGGGCGCGCCAGCGTCATCGGTGCGTCTCCATGCAGCGGGTCGCTTGGACAACCCTCGGGGCGGCGTCCACATGCCCGCGCGAGAGCACTTTAGCAAGCAGATAGGGCTCTGCGACTGCCGTTCTGCCCACTCGGGCGGACTGCTGTCGGGGGTGTAAGCTGGTCCGCCGACGATCGTTGACCGAGCGGTGAGGAACCCGGTGCAATAGGCTTTGTCCTGGAACGTACTGGCTCGTGAAGGAGGTCCCTTGCGGCAGACCTGGCTGACCCTGATGGCGATCGCGGCCGTCGTGCTCGCAGTGGCCTGGTTCGCGACCGGGTCGGGACCCGCGCGCCAGCTCCCTGCGGTGCCCGCCGCGCCGGCCGGATCCCACGTGGCCGGCACGATCGTGGTGGACCTGCAGGACGGGGCGTCCGAGGCGGATCTGCAGGCGGTCGAGCAGGCGATCGGCGCGGACCTCGACTGGGCCCACCCCCTCGCCGTGGACGAGGCGCTCGCCGTCGGCCACGTGAGCGATGTCGCCGCCGCCCTGGACGTGCTGTCGCGCCTGCCGGGGGTCGAGGCCGCCGAGCCGGAGATGACGTTCGAGCTGGGTCCCGAGGCGATGAGCGTCCCGGACGTGGCCGTGCCCCACGCCGGCTTCCCGAACGATCCGATGTACGGCAAGCAGTGGAACCTGCCCGCGATGGGCGCGCCCGAGGGCTGGCGGGACACCCCCCAGGGCAAGGGCGTCGTGGTGGCGGTCATCGACACCGGCGTCACCCAGGTCGAGGACCTGAAGCAGACCAGGGTGCTGAAGGGCGCGACCTTTGTCCCGGACACGAAGAGTGCGGCCGACGACCAGGGGCACGGCACCCACGTGGCGGGCACGATCGCCCAGTCCACGAACAACGGCAAGGGCGTCGCCGGCGTCGCTCCCGGCGCGACCATCCTGCCGGTCAAGGTGCTCTCCGCCCAGGGCTTCGGCCGCTCGCCCTGGATCGCGGCGGGCATCGACTACGCCGTCGACGAGGGCGCGGACGTCATCAACCTCTCCCTCGGCGGCAGCTACTCGCCGGTCATCCACAACGCGATCAAGAAGGCCCGCAATAAGGGCGTGATCGTCGTGGCGGCGGCTGGCAACTCGGGACGCAAGGGGGTGGGCTGGCCCGGCGCGCTCGAGGAGACGATCGGCGTGTCCGCGCTGGGTCCTGACGGCAGCCTCGCCCCGTACAGCTCCTGGGGCAAGGGCGTCGACATCGCCGCACCCGGTGGGGACACCCGCAAGGTCGACGGCGGCATCCTGCAGGACACGGTCGGGCCTGGTGGCAAGGGCCACCGCTACGCCGCGTTCCAGGGCACGTCCATGGCCACCCCCCACGTCGCCGGCGCGGCCGCCGTGCTGCTCTCGACCGGCATGGACCCGGACGAGGTCGAGCAGCGACTGCTGGGCTCGGCGCAGGGCACGGGTAGCTGGGACCCCAAGATCGGGCATGGAAAGCTCGATCTCGCGGGCGCGCTGGCCGGACACCGCGGCGGTGGCGGCATGCTGCGCTTCCTGCTGGGCGGCGTGCTCGCCCTCATCCTCGGCCGGCTCGCCGGCGCGCGCATCGGCTGGCTCGCCGGCGCCGCGGCCACCGCGGCCTTCACTGCGGGTGGCCTGTTCTTCCTGACCTGGCTGCCGCTCCCAGGACACTGGTCGCTGACCATGCTCGGCACCAGCGTCCTCGAGTGGCCCGCCCTGCTCGGCCTCGGCAGCTGGGTGCACTTCCCCTTGTGGGCGTCTGCCATCCTGCCCACCGTGCTCGCCTTCGTGCTCGGCGCCTGGCGCCCCACCCGCCCGCTCGCCATGGGCTTCGCCGCCGGCATCGGCGCCCACCTCTTCCATGGTGCTGCGACCGGCGGGCTGGATCCGTGGTGGCTCGGGAGCAGCCTCGGGGCGATCTGGCTGGTCGGCAACGCGACGATCTGTGTGTTGATCGCGATGGCGCTCGCGGGGACGGAGAAGCTGGATCGGGAGGCGGCTTCGTAGAGGACCTGGCGGGCCGCGGTTGGGGCGCGACAGGGATCTAGTGGGTCGTACGTCTGCTTTCACCACGGAGAAGCAGAGGATCGGAGATCTGACGGAGAGCGACCCGTCGGGCCCGGAGAAAGCTGGCGTGGCCTGACGCTCCCGAACCACGAGCGACGGCGTTCAAGCCAATCCGATCTCCACCTCCGTCAGGCCTCCGGGACTCCGCTTCTCCGCGGTGAGAACCGCCGCCTGGAGCACCGACTTCGTCCGCGGCGCACGCCCCGACGTCGGCCCCTCCCCCTACCCGAACGCCCCGCCCCGCTCCCACTCTTCGATCTCCTCCCTCGTAGCCCCGATCTCCGCCAGCACTCCCTCCCGGTCCCCATCCAGCTCCGGCGGCGCCCGGTGCTCGCTCCTCGTGGTCGCCGTCTTCAAGACCGGACCGGGGAGCCTCACCTCCCCGAAGTGGCCGTGCTCGACGACGATGTGCTCCACCGCAGGATGGTTCAGCGCCTGGTCGGGGGTGAGGACGGCGCCTGCAGGAACCCGGGCCTGCTGCATCCGCGCGTCGGCTTCGGCGGTGGTCCAGGTGGTGAGCACGGACTGCACGGCGTCGCTGACGGCCTCGCGGTGGGTGACGCGGTCGGTGTTGGTGCGCCAGGCGGGCTCGTCGGGGAGGTCGAGGGCTTCGCGGAGGCGCTGCCAGGTGGGGTCGTTGGCGCAGGCGATGACGAACCAGCCGTCGGCGCAGCGGAAGACGTCGTAGGGCACGATGCCGGCGTGGGAGTTGCCGCGCTGCTGCCCGACCTGGCCGGTCACGGCGTAGCGGGAGGCGTGGTAGGCGAGGCCGGCGGCCTGGGCCTGCATCATGTTGACCGCGATGTGCTGACCCTCGCCGGTGCGCTCGCGGTGGAGCAGGCCCTGCAGGATCGCCTGCACCGCGTACAGACCGGCGATCTGGTCGGCGATGGAGGTGGGGTGCTTCAGGGGCGCCGAGCCGGGGAAGCCGGTCATGGCGGTCTGCCCGCCCATGTGCTGGAGCAGCAGGTCGTAGCCTGGACGCACGGACCAGCCGGGGGTGCGCTCGCCGAACGCGGAGATGGACACCGAGACCAGGCGTGGGTTGAGCTCGAACAGGCGCTCGCGGGGGAAGCCGAGGCGAGCGAGCACGCCCGGGCGGAAGTTCTCGATGAGCACGTCGCTGGCGGCGATGAGTCGGGCCAGCACCTCGGCGCCGCCCGCGGTCTTCAGATCGAGCACGATCCCGAGCTTGTTCCGGTTCGCGGCCAGGAAGTAGGTGCTCTGCCCGTCGACGAGCGGGCCGAAGCGGCGGGTCTCGTCGCCGCCGGGGGGCTCGACCTTGATGACGTGGGCGCCTTGATCAGCCAGGTGCTGCACCGCCCACGGCCCCGCCAGCACGCGGCTGATGTCCAGGATTCGGATGCCCTGCATACGGACCTCGCAAAGCGTTCATGAAGGTCGGGGGCGAAGTGCCCCTTCGGCGTCGGTGCCGGGTAGCGTGGGAGGGAACCAGATGCCGGTCGCGCGGGTCTGGGATGCCGGAGGCGATGCGATGGTGCTCTGGGTGTGGATGTGGCTGTGCAGCGCGAGCGCGGGGGTCACCGTCAGCCTGCCGGCGACCGACACCGAGGTGGTCTTCGACGACTCAGCCCAGGCCGCCGTGGAGCAGGCGATGACCTCGCTCGCCCAGGGACGCTTCGAGTCCGCTGGGCGCAGCTTCCGCGCGCTGGCCGAGGCGGGGGGCGGCCTGCCGGCGTTCTACCTGGAGGCGGTCGCCTGGTACGAGGGCGGGCAGCTGCGCATGGCCGAGAAGGCGGTCGACCACGTGCTCGAGGTGGACGACAAGCACGGTCCGGCGCTCAGCCTCAAGGGCCTGATCCTCGCGGACACCGGTCGCGGGGAAGACGCCTTGCACCTGCTGGATCGGGCGCTCGGTCGGGCCCGGGCGACCGGGGACCAGCGGCTCGAGGCCCAGAGCCTGCTCAACGAGGGGTTGGTGCACCTGGACATGGGCAGCGCGGGCAAGGCCCGGGAGCGGCTGACCCAGGCGCTCGAGCTGGCCGAGGCGGTGAAGGACGCCGACATCGCGGCGACCGCCCGGGAGAACCTCGCGACCCTCGCCGCACTGGTGGGAGAGCAGGGGGCGGGCGCCGATCCCATCGCCAACGTCGCCAGCCACCTGCGCCAGGGCGACGTGCAGGCCGCCCGCAAGGCCGTGCCCCGCCCGCCGGAGACCGATCGCCGGGGCGTCGTGCGCGCCCTCATTGCCGACGCGCTCATCGACCGCACCGAGGGCCACCTCGACGATGCGAACGCCAAGCTGCGGATCGCGCTGGGTCAGGCGCGGGAGGGAGGGCTGGTCCGCGAGACCGCCGCCTGCCTCGCCGAGCTGGGCACGCTCTACAGCCTGTCCGGGCGCTTCGACGTGGCCCTGCAGCTCTACCAGGAGGCCGTCGGGCTGGTCGCGGGCACGAGCTTCCGCCTGCGCGAGGTCGCCTACCGGGTCGAGGCCGGTCGGGTGGCGGTGCGCATGGGCGAGCTGACCCAGGCGGACAACCAGCTGGAGGTCGCGGCGGTGGTGGCGACCCACATCGAGGATCCCGTCGGGCACGCGCGGATCGAGGAGCTGCGCGGTCAGCTCGACGACCGGCGGGACAAGCCGCAGGAGGCGGCCGGACACCTGCAGGCTGCGATCCAGACCTACCAGGCCCGCGGTCACGTGGCCGATGTCGCGCGGGTCCAGGCGGAGCTCGCCACCGTGTGGGCCGGTCGGGACGAGTCGGCGACCAAGAAGGCGAAGGCGAAGGCACTCAGGGCGTTCGAGGCGGCGAAGAACCCGGCCGGGCCCGCCCACGTCGAGGTCGCGCTGGGGCTCGGCTACGCCCGCCGCGGCGAGCTCGATCACGCGCTGGCGGCCTTCCTGGAGGCGGCCCGCCTGGGCGAGGCGCTGGGAACCGAGCGGGGCACCCAGATCGCCAACCAGGCGCGGGAGAACGCGGCCCAGGCGCTGCAGGCGCTGGGCCACACCGACGCGCTCGCCGACGAGATGGCCCAGGCGACCGATCTGTCCGGGGTCATGGCCCGCCAGGAGGGCTTCAAGGCGGCGGAGGGCGCGTACAAGCGGGGTCTCGACGCCTACAACGAGGGTCGCTACGGCGAGGCGGTGGCGGCGTTCACCGAGGCGATCCGCGGATTCTCCACCCTGGGCGAGCTGGGCCACGCGAGCACGTCGCGGCGCGGTCGCGGCTGGGCCCTGCGCGGGGCGGCGCTGCTCCTGCCGGCCGGGGAGAGCCTGCCGCACCTCGAGCAGGCCGAGCAGGACGCGATCGCCGTCGGGGACACCGAGCTGCGGGTCAAGGCCATGACCTCGGCGGCGCTGGCGGCGGCGGAGCTTGGGCGAAAGGACGCGAGCAAGCGCCTGAACGCCGCAGCGGAGCTCGCGGAGCGCACCGGCATGAGCGACGAGGCGGGCATGGCCTACGCGCGGATCGCCGAGGTCGCGACCAGCCTGGAGGCGCGGGCGTCGGCGGCCCGACGGGCCCTGGACCTGCGCGGCGCCCAGGACGCCGAGGCGGTGTACGCGATGTACAGCGTGGCGGTCGACGCCTACAACGACGGAGACGCCGAGCTGGCCCTGGCGCTGGCGGACGAGATCGCCCCGAACGCGGGCTCGCTGCAGGAGGCGGTCGAGGGCGTGCGGACTGCGGCGAGGGCTGCGCTCGACGAGGGGTGAGCTGGATCGCCCCGCAACGACGTGCAGGTCGCCGTGGTCGGCGGTGCGTGCTACCTGCGCGCGTCTGCGACCGTTGACGGAGCAAGTCCACGTGGCGATCCGGCTGAAGAAGCTCGCGAGGGAGCTGAAGACCTCACCCTCGGTCGTGCTGAGCGCTCTCGCAGACCTGGGATACGACCGGTACAAGTCCGAGATGGACATGGTGGCGGACCCCCCGGCCGACAAGGTGCGCAAGCTCGCCCGCAAGAAGGGGCTGAAGAAGCCTTCGGAGCTCGGCGTGCCCGCGTCCGTGCCCACCCCCGCGCCACCCCCCCGGCCGAAGAGCGCGCGGCCTGCCCCCAAGAGGTCGCGCTCGACCGATGTGATGGCGAGCCTGGTCCCCGGGGTCGTGCCGACGAGGCGCGCCGAGGACCCCCTGGACGTGCCCATCGAGGCGCTCGCCGCGGGAACGCCCGCAGCCCAGGCCCCGCCCGCCGCGCACACCGACGCCGCCGCCTTTCGTGAGGAGGAGCGGCGCCAGCAGGCCCGCAGCCAGGCGCTGGCCGAGCGCGAGCAGGAGCTGGCCGAGGACAAGGCCCGGCTCGCGCAGGAGCGGCAGGCGATCCTCGACGAGAAGCGCAGGGTGGAGGCCGAGATCGAGGTCCTCCGCGAGCAGCTGGATGCACGCGCAGCGGCGCTCGACGCGGTGCAGGCTGGAGGGGTGCCGCTCGCCACCCTGCTCGAAGGCCGCGGCCTGCGCGGATCGGACGAGCAGGGCAGGGCGCTCGACGCCCTCGCGCGGTCCCGGCTGCTCGATCCCCTGCTCCCGAAGCTGCGGGTCGTCGATCCGGGGCCCTTCGTGCGCCTGCTCGCCGATCGCCTCGTGCTCGTGGGCGGCGAGTCCGAGGACATCCCGGGGGTCGCGGTCGTGGGCGTGCCGCCGGACCGGGCGGAGGTCCCGGGCCGGGCGGAGCTCGATCAGCTCCGAAGCCATCTCGCCGGGGAGTTCCTGCTCTCCGGCCTGACCCGCGTACGCCTCGTCGGTGGAGGCCCGGTGCTTCTGCGGCTGCTCAAGGGTGGGCTCGACAGCCGGGTCAGCCTGGACCTCGTGCCCGCCCGCCAGCGCGAGGGGGCGGATGTGGCCGAGGATCTCGCCGACGTCGATGCGCTGGTGCTGTGGAACGTCACCGAGAGCGAGGAGGCGCGGGCGGCCTACGACGCGTCGCCGGTGACCGTGGTGCGAGTCGGTGGGGACGGGGGCCTGCCGGGCCTGCTCCACGGGGTCCGCGAGGCGTTGCTCCCGGACTGACGAGGATTGCCGGGCTCCGACGGCCCGTGACACAGCGCGGGTTGACCCTCGCCGCGCTGGCCTCTACGTTGGAGGTGGACTCAATCCGGTTCAACGGTTCCGCCGAGCACGTTTGGTGCGTGGACGCGAACCCTGAACGCAAAGGACGCCGCCGCGCGGCGCGGAGGACCCTCATGGCCAGAAGGATCGCGATCGACATCCCGCCCGAGGACCGGGACGTCCGGCGCAAGCGCGGAGCAGCACCCGGTGGACCGGGCCGGGACCGTCGGGGACCGCCTCGTGGAGGTCCGCGCAAGGACAAGCCGGAGAAGAAGCATCGGACCGACCCCAAGGTCCGCGCCCGGGCGGAGGAGCTGCACGACAACGGCATGCCCTTCCAGATGGCCATGGCCGTCGCGCTCGGCCGACTCTCGCTCAACGACGCGCTCGAGCGCCTGCAGCGTCAGGAGCGGGTCGAGAAGCTGATGGAAGAGCACGAGCTGTCTCGAGCGCTCGCGACCCAGATCGTCATCGGCCATGCCAGCCTGGACGTGGTGCTCTCGCGCCGGCGCATGCAGGCGCACCGGGAGGAGAATCGGCTTCGATCCTGCCTGGACGACGCGAAGGACACCGGGCGCCCCCTCGCGCTGGCCCTGCACGGCAAGGACAAGGCGATGGGCATCGTGCTCGAGGTCGCGCCCTACTCGGTCACCATCCAGGAGGACGGTGCCGAGGAGCCGCGGGAGATCCACAAGCTCCAGCTGAAGTACGCCTGGGACCCCGAGGAGTGGAAGAAGGTCCGCAAGGGCGTCCGCACCGACAAGGACCTGTCCAAGGCCCCGGTCGAGCCCATCGAGCGTCCCCAGGACCGCTACACCTGCTCGGACAAGCGCCTGTTCCGCTACATGGACGACGAGGCGCAGGTCCAGGCGACGCTGCTCGAGGGTGAGGTGCTGAAGGGCACGGTCACCTGGTTCGGGCGCTACGAGTTCGGGATGATGCTGAAGTCGGACGTCGAGGTGACGATCTTCCGGCATGCGCTGCATGATCTGACGGACGGGTAGAGTCGGGCTCGAAGTCGCGTTGCTGCGGGGTGGGGACCTCTCTCCGAGAGTCGCGTTGCTTCGGGCGAGGGAGTGGCGGGGCGAGGACCTCTCGCGGGGAGTCGCGTTGCTTCGGGCGAGGGAGTGGCGGGGCGAGGACCTCTCGCGGGGAGTCGCGTTGCT
>MDTC01141514.1_pt1 | contig 14784 bp, 12 predicted proteins | sample 811181 | NCBI WGS metagenome assembly MDTC01 (sample SAMN05326644, study PRJNA326480) | marine metagenome | isolation source: seawater | place: Pacific Ocean: North | collected 2011 | reverse complement strand
GCTGGCGGCGTGTCTACTGCGATGATTCCTCGCAACACCACCATTGCAAAGAAAGCCTCACAGGTCTTCTCAACACATTCCGACAATCAGCCGTCGGTTGAAATTAACGTGCTGCAGGGTGAGCGCCCGATGGCCAAAGACAACAAGAGCCTGGGGACCTTCCGACTGGATGGCATCCCACCCGCGCAACGTGGCGCGCCTCAAATCGAGGTAACCTTCGACATCGACGCCAACGGTATCTTGCATGTGTCTGCCAAAGACAAAGGTACAGGTAAGGAACAAAAAATCTCCATCACTGGCTCTAGCGGTTTGACCGAGGAAGAAATCGAACGTGCCAAACAAGATGCGGAAGCTCATGCCGAAACAGACAAGGAAGCCAAGGACTTGGTCGAGACACGAAATCTTGCTGAGTCCCTGGTTTATCAGACTGAGAAACAACTCTCTGAGCATGGCGAAAAGATCCCTGACGATGCCAAGAAGCCTGTTGAAGATGCCACAGCCGCTTTGAAGGAGGTCATGACTGGCGACGACTTGGCGGAGATCAAAGCACGGACGGAAACCTTGCAAACAGCAGTGCAAGCCATTGCTGAGCAACTTTATCAAGCTGCAGGAGGTGAAGAGGGCGGTGATCCAGCTGCTGCTGCTCAAGCACAACAAGATGTCGGAGGCAGTGCGGAAGGTGGCGCGGAAGATTCTAGTGAACCCAAGCAAGCCAAAGGCAAAGTGGTCGACGCTGATTTCGAAGTCGTCGACGACAAAAAATAACATTCACACGAACATTAACGGATGGGCAGGGCAACTTCGGAAGCTGTGCCTATCCTATCTCCGATTTTCCCGACCTTCGGAGCATCAATGTGCGATGACGGCCGGGAGTATCACCACATAACACGAACGAAACAAACCAACAAAGAAATCCAAATAATATGGCTAGTAACATCAAACCTCTAGGGCAAAGGGTGCTTGTGAAGCGCGTCGAAGCCGAAGAAGTCGCTTCAGGTGGGATCATCATTCCTGACACTGCCAAGGAGAAGCCACAAGAAGCTAAAGTGGTGGCTCTCGGAATCGGCAAAGACGACGATGGCAAAGACGTTTCTTTCACTGTAAAAGAAGGCGACACCGTCCTCATCGGCAAGTATGGCGGTACTGACGTCAAGATCGACGGCGAAGAACATCTCATCGTCAGCGAAAGTGATATCCTCGGCATCGTTGCTTAAGCTGCTGTCAGACCTATCAATCTAACAACGAACATATAGAAATACGATTATGGCAAAGAAACTATCATTCGACGAAGGTGCGCGTCAGTCTCTCCTCCGTGGCGTTGAGAAACTCGCTCGCGCAGTCAAGTGCACGCTCGGCCCATCCGGTCGCAACGTGATCCTCGACAAAAAGTTCGGCAGCCCCACGATCACCAAAGACGGTGTGACTGTTGCTAAAGAGATCGAGCTCGAAGACGAGTATGAGAACATGGGCGCACAGCTCATCCGGGAAGTCTCTTCCAAGACTTCCGATGTTGCTGGTGACGGCACCACGACTGCTACCGTGCTTGCTGAGGCCATCTACCGTGAAGGTCTTCGCAACGTCACTGCAGGTGCCAATCCTACCGATTTGCAGCGTGGCATCATGGTTGCTGCTGAGGCAATCGTGGCTGAGTTGGGCAACATTTCCGTCCAGGTCACCGACGCCAAAGAAATCGCACAGGTTGCCACCGTTTCCGCAAACTGGGACACCACGATCGGCAACATCATTGCTGATGCGATGGACAAGGTGGGCAAAGACGGCACCATAACTGTGGAAGAAGCCAAAGGTATCGAAACCACTCTCGACGTTGTTGAGGGTATGCAGTTCGACAAAGGTTACCTCTCTCCTTATTTCGTGACCAATACGGACACGATGGAAGCAGTGCTAGAGAACGCTTTGATCCTCATTCACGAGAAGAAGATCTCGAGCTTGAAGGACATGCTGCCTCTGCTAGAGAAAGTTGCCAAGAGCGGCCGCCCATTCCTCATCATCTCTGAAGATGTCGAAGGTGAAGCTCTCGCCACCTTGGTGGTCAACAAGATTCGCAGCACTCTGAATTGCACGGCAGTCAAAGCTCCTGGCTTTGGTGACCGTCGTAAGGCGATGCTCGAAGACCTCGCCATCCTCACCGGTGGTCGCGTCATCACCGAAGATCTCGGCATCAAGCTGGAGAATGTGGACTTGTCAGACCTTGGTAGCGCCAAGCGTATAACGATAGACAAAGAGAACACCACCATCGTCGAAGGCGACGGTAGTTCTGACAACATCAGCGGCCGCGTGCAGCAGATCCGTCGTCAGATCGAAGAAACGACTTCCGACTACGACCGTGAGAAGCTCCAAGAGCGTCTCGCCAAGCTCGCAGGTGGTGTGGCTGTCATCAACGTTGGCGCCGCTACGGAGACCGAGATGAAAGAGAAGAAGGCCCGTGTCGAAGACGCCCTGCACGCCACGCGCGCTGCTGTGGAGGAAGGCATCGTTCCTGGTGGTGGCACCGCATTGATTCGTGCACAGCAGTGCCTCAGCAGTGTTGACGCTTCTGGCGACATCGCGACTGGTGTGGACATTGTGACACGTGCTATCGAAGCACCTCTCCGCCAATTGGCAGCCAATGCCGGTGTCGAAGGTGCACTTATCGTCGAGCAGGTTAAGAACGGCGAAGGCAACACCGGTTACAACGTCGCTACGAGCGAATACACCGATCTCATCGCAGCTGGTGTCGTTGATCCCACCAAAGTGACTCGTAGCGCTCTGCAGAACGCCGCGTCTATTTCTGGCCTACTCCTCACCACCGAATGCCTGATCAGTGAAGTTCCTGAGAAAGAAACAGCTGGTGGCGGTGACGGTGGTCACGACCACGGTGGCATGGGTGGCATGGGTGGCATGGGTGGCATGATGTAATTTGCCACTGCAAGTGAACTCTTTAAACAGTTCCCTATAGCACCTGAGCAAATCATGGAAGGCGAGTCCGCGAGGACTCGCCTTCTTTATGTTTTAAATGTAGCCGAATGTGGCGACTTCTCGTGCCATTGCCTTCAAATCGGGCACTTCGTAGATCTGACTAGCTCTATGACTACCGACAATAGCCCCATTTTGGATCACAAACGCTCCCGGCAATTGCATGGCATCCCCTTTCACACCTCGTTGTCGGAAGCCCCTCTTGAGAGCTTGCGCGCTACGCCGCATCATTTTCAGCGACAAGAGCGATGCTGCCGTCGCTTTACGCAACTGGAAGGCACGGTATAATTCGGCACGTGGGTCACTGATTGACGCCACGTCCGTAAGGCCGTATGACTGGTGCAAAGCCCTTGCATTGACGTCGCTCGTGAGGTGCACCAGTACCAATCGCCATCCTTGCGCTTCAATCCAGTCGCGTTGCTCAGCCAACTGGCTGAGCGCTTTCTGACAGAATATTCAGCCGTAGTGCCTGGAAAAGACCAAGAGCAACGGCTGCTCCTGGGAGGCTTTCATTAGAGAAGTCCCATCAGGTAAAGCATTGGCTGCAAGTGCTTCGGATAAGCTCATAGGGCGTGAGAAGAAATAAGTTGAAGTGTGATAGTAAAAACTTGCACGCACCAGGATCATCCCGAAAGGAATCCACCAGATCAAATCATTGGTGGGGGTCGTGATGCCGGCCCGCCATGGAAACCCACCTGCCCACAAGGCCTGCGCAAAGCCAATGGGTCCAAAGACTTTTCCTAGTAGACCTACCAGCACATTAGGCCAGTGCTGGAACGGATCAAGCGCTACAATGAGGTAGCCCTCGCCGTAGACACCCATAATCATGCCCAGGCAACGCCAAACTTGCGGATAATTCAGCGGGTCCATTCCAAACAGGCGGAAGTATGCCTGTGGGAACAGGACAGCCCAAGTAGCCCAAAGAATGTTGTAGCTCCCGGCCAAGACCAGTATCCAGCGCATCCACGCAGGAGACTTCACTCGTACACCATTCATCATGCCACCCCTGCGTTCAAAGGGTAGCCTCGGAAACAGAACATTTTCGTTCGTTTAACAGCCCTTCCCGCTACTCTTGGAAGACTAGGCCTTGCTGGAATACCCTTACCCCAATAAACCATCCAAACGTTACCAGACCGACATTCATCTTGGCATCGATTGGCAACCTAAAGCGATGCGGGTCAACCATCCGCTTTCGCAAAGCTGAACCCATCAAAAACATGACGGATGGCTGCACAATCAACGCTGCAGGCAAAAAACGCACCCAGCACAAGTAGGGCGAACGGCTGGAACACAGGAGGCTTACTTCACGCCACTCCACCAGTCACTATAACTCAGGCCAGCTGGCCATAACAGTGGGATGAGCAAAGTGGCCGCTACCCAAAGAATGAGGTTCAACGGCACACCGATTTTGGGAAAATCAGAGAATTTGTAGCCACCTGCGCCGTAGACGTAGGTGTTGGTCTGATAGCCTATCGGCGTCGCAAAGCTAGCGCTACAGCCAAACATGATGGCCACAATGAAAGGTCTCGCATCCATGCCAAGGTTGGCGGCAATGCCGATAACAATGGGAGTCAGCAAAGCCGCGACTGCATTGTTACTAATGAGTTCCGTTAGGGTGGAACTCATCAGATAGATCACGGCGAGTAGAATGATCGGGCTGGCATTACGAAAGCCACTTTCGACAAGATCTGCGATCTGCTTGGCCCCACCCGAGGTTTCCATGGCCTTGCCAAGCGCCAGCATGCCGAAGATCATGAAGATAATATTCCACTGCACCGCGCCATAGGCGTGTTTGGGTTCCAAGCAACGTGTCACTAACATCAACACAGAAGCCATCAAAGCGAGGCCCGAGATGGGGAGCCCACCAATCGACGCAGCAATAATGAACCCCAGGACAATACCTGCAGCGACCCAACCACGCTGTGATTTGACCTCGCGCTTAGGCGGTTCATCCAGAATGAGAAAATCATGCTCTTCCATCAACCGGCTCATACCATCGACAGATCCTTCTAACAGGAGCGTATCGCCAACGCGAAGACGCACATTCTCAAATCTGCTGCGCAGGTCGACACCCTTGCGATGCACCGCCATGATCAGCACGCTGTAGCGTTGGCGAAAGCGCAATTCACGCAGGGTCTTACCCACCAACGGTGATTGCGGACCAATCACACCCTCCATAAGCTGAAGCCGTTGTGTCTCCATCTCGGAGACTTTCAGGTGTCGCTGCGCAGGGAATTGTAGGCCTCCAGTCTTTTTAAAATCGTCAAAGCTCGCGCCATGCACGGTCAATCGGATTCGATCACGCGGCTTGATGGCCAGTTTATCTAGCGGAGTGGCGAGCACACTGCCGCGTCTTCGGACCTCAAGGATCCTCACTTCGGGAAACTCCTTTATCAGCGTCTCGACCAGCGTCTTGCCAATCAGAGGGGATTCTTCTTCCACCATCACCTGAGTGAGAAAATGACGCTTCTTCTTCTGCACTGCTGCGCCTTGCATGGACTCACGTGTCGGCAACAACTTGCGACCAATGGTGAGCATATAGAGGAACCCTATGGCCGCGTAAATCAGGCCTAACTTGGTGACCTCAAACATCGTGAACGGCTGGTATGCTTCACCACGCATGGTCAAGACGTCCTTGGCCGCGCCATCGATGATCAGGTTGGTGGAGGTGCCTGTGAGCGTGCAGGTCCCCCCCAAGATGCAGGCGAAGGAGAGCGGAATGAGCAAGCGTGAAGACTTGAGATCACTGTTATTAGCCAAGGCCATCACAATGGGCAGGAAGACCACCACCACTGGGGTATTGTTGACAAAGGCCGACAACACAGCGCCGAGCACCATCATGACGACCAAGACACGCATCTCCGTATCTCCTGCGACCTTGGCAAAGAACCCACCCATGATATCGATGCAACCGCTGCGTTCCAAGCCAGCGCTCATGATGAACATGGCAGCAATGGTGATCGGTGCTGGATTGCTGAATACCGTGAGTACTTGATCGGTGGACAGCACTTGAGCGGCCCACAGTGTCATCATCGCCCCTAACGCAACGACATCAGGTGGCGCCCATTCTCGGAAGAAGGCCAGCACCACGACAGCCAATAAAGCATAGACGATGAGCGTTTGATCAATCACAAGGCATTAATCTAAGTCATCGATGTAATCACCAAAGTCGTCTTCCTTGCCAAGATGACGTTTGCGGGCCTGATTGATGCCAAGAGCATCCAAAGCCCCTACCACGAGCAGAATCATGATGATAGTGGCCAGTGGCATCACCCAGAACTTAAGGCTAAGTAAGTTTGCAGCTTCAAAGTAGCGCTGCAACGTGGGGCCAACGTTGTTGAAACGCTCGGTTAGGGTATCAAGGTCCATAAATCTCTAAGTGAGAATTACTTGGGTTTCTTCACTCTCCCAGCCACGGTCTCGGCGAATGCCATAGGAAAGCACACAGAGCACACGTCGCCTTGGCTGTGTGAGGTGCTGGTATACCAACGGCAGCTTGTCGCTGCCGTTGTTGCGCACCCAATGTGCTGCCTCGTCATGAACCTCAGAGAACAGCGGCACGTAATGTGGCGTGTAGCCTGATAACTCACGTGTTTGCTTCAGAAATTGGTCAATCATCGGCGTGATGCGGCAGGAAAGCCTCTGGCACGCTTCTTCCGACTGATTTGGGCCGCAGAAATTCGGTAGTTGGCGCATTTCCTCCAACAGAATGAGGTGCTGACTGATACCATCCTCCAGAACGTCGCGATAAAACGCGCGTAACAAGGTCCGCGAACGCTCTTCTGGGTCACGTGATTGTCCCAAGCGCGTCGACAATGCTCGGTCGCAGAGGTAACCATCTCTCTGACCTACCTCCCAAAGATACTCCCAACGTGCTGTCGCGCGATGATCGAATTGGTTGTGGAAGCGGCACCAAACCCAACTGGCCAAAGCCAAGCTCTCACCAGGGTCTTCGGCACCCTCAAACTCGCGATACAAACCAGCGACCTCCTCGCGCACTTGAGTTAGATACTTAAGGTATGCCAAGGGGCTTTGAGCGAGATTGCTGAGCAAAGCGGCGTCATTGTAAAAAGGCGATTGATGGGAAACCGATTCATAGCGCGCTGGTATGCCAGCAGGTTTCTGCAAATGTGGTCGCAGGGCATCAGCCAAACGCCCAGCATCAATGTGAGGACGCGGCAAATGCTGCAGTTCCTCGCGCAACCCTTCCACCTGCAAGCGCTGATTTTGAAGCTCGGCCTGTTGTTTTGTGAGTTTTCGACCCAACAAACGCACTATCATCCAAACCGCCACAGGCAACAGAATCAGCAAGACAACACCGAAGAGCATGCCAAACGGACTTTGTTCTGACGGTTGCAAATCATTGATCATTCGATCAATGACCTGGGCCTGTCGGTCCGCCTGAGCCTCAAGTTTCTCGTTCAACCATTGCTGCAAATACTTGGAATCTTCCACAGCAGATACCAACTCTAGCGGCGTCGCCACCATATCCGACACTGGAGGCCGTTCATCTACGATTGACGCTACCTCCTTCTGCCCGTGAACCACGAGGACGCCGGAGCAGGTCAGGACCGCGAGAAGGTTGGCAACGCGCCAACCTCTTCCCTGAACTAACTCAACTCGATTCCACCGCTGACGTTGCACAGCGGATCATAGCACCGAGGTCAGAAAGAAGCCAAGGGGCTTCGCGGAAGGTCGGTATCTCACCCTTCAGCGTATTTCTTGATCGAGGTAATCGTCACCTTGCGGGTCGCGGCATCCTCAGTGGGCAGTTCCACAGTGTCTCCTTTCGCATTGCTGAGGAGCGCTTGGCCGGTAGTGGACAAGTACGAAATGATGTTTTTATCAAGGTCCGTGTCCCATGCACCGAGGATTGTGAAGGTGTCTTCGGAATTATCGGACTCATCCTTAAAGGTCACTACAGTACCCACGTTGACCTGATTATCATCGCTATCGGTGAAATCCGTGCCGCGTGCCAAGTTGATTTCCAACTCCAGATCGTCCTTCTGCTTCATCAACACGGCCTGCATTTCCTTGGCCGCCTTGAACTCAAAGTTCTCGCGCAAGTCACCGTAAGAACGTGCCACGGAGATTTCTTTGGTGTTCTCGGGAATCTTCTTGTGCACCAAATCTTCTAACTGGGACTTGCGTGCTTCCAAGCTTTGCCAAGAAACGATTAACCCTTCGTCCTCAGGCTCCTCCTCCTCTTCACCCGTGACCATTTGTTGAATCTCAGGATGCGCCTTGATAACGCGTGCTAACAATGAATTGCGATTCAAGTCCTCGATCGCCGGCGTCGACTTTAGACGACGAGCAAACATACGAATCTGGTTGCGTGTGGCGTCCGCAAGGAGGTCGCTGACCAGTAGAGAATCCGATAACAAAATGTCCTGCAATTTGCTAGAGCGCTTGGCGTCTTCATCATAGTGGTCGCGCTCCAGCGCATTGATTGCGGCTGAAGCTAACTCCGGGCCAAAGTCCTCTTTGGCCAAGCGATTACGCTCTTTGCAGATCCAAGCCAAGACATCAGTGCTCAACGAACGCTGCTGAATGCCAAGCTGAAGGAAAGCCTCCAAGCGCTCGCCTTCGCCTTTCTCATTGGCGATGCGGGCAATGTCCCCCACCCCTCGCAAATTCACGTTGTTGATCAGGCCCAACAGGACATCTGCCCAGCGATCTTCGAAAGCTTCCTCAAAAGACTCGTAGATGCGGCGCTGACCCGCTGCTAGCAACTGAGTGATGATGCTTTCCAGCTGCCCTTCGTGCTCTTTCACGATCCCGCTGATGGAAGGCTCCGTGTGGCCCTCCAATAGATCGGGCACCACCACCTGCAGGCGCTCACGAGCCGCGATCAGTTCAATGGCGAGTGCCGTTTGCAAACGCTGCGCCTTGGAGGCCGCCTCGTTGATCTCCTCAATCACCGCTTTAAGGGTCTCTTGAGGATTCTCGATTTGTTCGAAATCTTTGGTGATGGCATCGACTGCAGCAACCTTGGCCTTCAACTCTCGCGCGTTCTTGAAATCTTCTAGGAGACCGTCGGAGACGTTGAGATCGCTAGGACGCAATTCCAAGGGTAAGTTACGTTTCGAAGGCACCACAAACAATCGGTTCTGTCGTAGCTTCTTCTTAGTGGCATCCCACCAAGTGCGATACTTGGCATCCGTGACGACCGTGCCTTTCAACACGTCCTCCACAGAATCAAGATACATGCTGTTGCCATGGCTCTTCAGAACTTCCTCCATCAGAGTGACCGGGTCTTCCAAAGACAAGGCCTGCAGCCCTTCAAGATCTTCCAAGCGACGCGCCATGATGTGCTCTGGCTCAATCGGAGTGAGCGACTTAGAGGCGAACTGCAATTTCATGGCATGATTCGCCTTCTCTTCAAAGTCGATGACAATCTGGTCTCCCATGAGATCCCAAGAAGCCACTTTCCCAACTCCCCAGCTTTTGTGTAAGACATGGACTCCGGGATCAAGCGCGGAGAGTTTATCCCCGTACTGCCCTTGGAGCTTGCCGGAATCGATCAATTTCTGGACCTCGTCATTCATGTGAAGTTGAAAGTAGAGAGTGGGAAAAAAATTCGCCAAGTTTTTTCCAGGATTTTTCACCAAAAATCCTCGATTCGGAGAAGTTATTGATTGCAAACGTTGCGCAAGGAACCCTAATTTATATTTATTGCTATGAAAAAGCTTTTGATTACGCTCCTCACTGTTGGTGTCGCATCCTCCGCATTCGCTGACATCCAAGCTCCTCCAGACTCACAACAAACTCGCGTCCACAAGCTGGGTCGTGGTATTTCCAATGTTCTCTATGGGATCACGGAACTTCCAATGCGAGTTCTCCAAGTAAACAAGGAAGATGGTAACAATGCTGCTGCAGGTGTTGGCATTCTCGAAGGCGCGCATCGAAGCGCAACGCGTGTGGCTTACGGCGTGTTCGAAATCTTGACCTTCTCGGGCAAGACTTACAAGAACAGCTTCAAAGCGTCTTACCAGAATATTGAGTATGATCCATCGAACGGCTACTCAGAGTTCTCTCCTGAAATTGGCTTCCAATCCAAGTTCAACTACGGACGCAAACAGAACTTCTAGAGTTCGTTCATTCATTTTTCGAAAGGCCCTGTCAGTGATCCTGGCAGGGCCTTCTTTTATTTTAAGGGCGTTTTGGCGAGACCATGACACCTGCTTTGGTGGTCTTCGATTTGGATCTGACTTTATGGACTTGTGGAAATTCCATTTGGTGTGATTGCCTTACCCCACCATTCTTCCAAGATTCCCAAGGACGCCTCTCAGATCGAGAGGGGTCGCACATTCGACTTTATCAAGACGTTCCGCAGATCCTTGATGCACTGCATCAAGCAGGATGCAAAATTGGCATCGCATCACGCACCAGTGCGCCAAGCTGGGCTTGTCAACTGCTTGAGTTGTTAGGCGTCGCACATCGTTTCGATTATCAGGCGATCTATCCTGGCGATAAACAACGGCACTTTCGCCAACTACAGGAAGAAAGTAGCGTGCCATTGGATGCCATGGTCTTCTTCGACGACGAACGCCGCAACATTGTATCGGTGGGCCAATTGGGCGTTCGCTGTATCGAGGTCAGTAGCGGTATGCATTGGGAAGTTTTTGCCAACACCATGAAACGCTACCCCATGTGGGATACAATCGCGTGATTCTGTTGTAATCGACTGAAGCCACTTGCTGAGCTTCCATGCAGCATGAATCTATTGTACATCGGCATGAAAGGAAGTGTTGTTGCTATTGATCGCGCCCCCAGTCCACACAGCTAAAGGGGCGCGCATTCACCAATGTCAGCCTCGATGGCAATCAAGTATTCACCTCGAATCAAGGTGAACTCTGGAGCCTGGACCCTAACTCAGGCTCCATTCTTTGATACCACTACCTGCCAGGCATGGGCCTTGGGCACATCACTTTCGACAACGCTTCAAAACAAAATCTCACAGCCCTGTATATAAAGGTGACTGGAGACCAAGCCGCTGCCACAGGAGTCGGCTAGGGAGCTTACTTAGCCAAAAGTTCCGTTATGGGTGTCTCGCTATCACCAAAGCGTTCTGCTGGCACGCCTAGCTGCTACAACGTAAATAAGTGATAGTTGGACAGACTAACTGCTCATCAAAGGATACCTTACGAACAGGTTTGATCGCCTCTGCGCCACCGCCAAGAACATTAATGGCAGATCCTCGTCGCCATGCGCCTGGCCATCACTCAAACTGGAACGGCAGAATAACATCGAATTGTCCAACAAACTACCTTCACCGTCGTTCAGCTCCTTCATGCGGCCTAACAAATAGGCCATATGCTCACGGTGCCAGCGATTGACCGCACAATTCATGCTGCGTTTGCTATCGAGTGATTTCCAAGACGTCTTCCCATTGTCGTCTTCGGTCGTACCAGAACCCTGCACAGGTCTATAGGTCGATCGAGCCAGTTGTATCGAATTCAAAGACCGACACTTTGATTGCCTCCTTCTACACCCAAACACGAACACAGAGCCACAGACCTTTCCAGCCATCCTCAGCCGGGCCCACGATTTCGGTGATTATGTGTCATGACAGCCCCTCCAAATGATGCTTTCACCTGACTGCTCCTTATCATGGCTCAGAAAGATAATACGCCTTTTAATCAAAGGATGAAGCCTTTGCCAGGACCTGGATGAATAACTCAAATGGCTCCTCAGCTATTACCCAATCGTGACTCTCAAGTGACACGAGAATCCAGACCACCCGGACAAGCCATTCTTGTGCCTCAGAAGATCATTCAATTCAATTGGCGTTCGCAGTGACTTCAGTCGCTGGCGTTGCATTCTGCTGCCATCCATGAAGGATGGGCGGCATGAGCAATAACGAGTATGATTTCGCAGTGATCGGTGGAGGAAGCGCTGGCTATGCTGCGGCCCGCACTGCGGTGGATCTTGGGTTGAGCACGGTGGTCATCGATGGCGCTGAAATGTTGGGTGGGCTGTGCATCCTGCGCGGTTGCATGCCGAGCAAGACGCTAATCGAAAGCGCTAATCGCTACCGTATGATGCGCGAAGCCAAAGAGTTTGGGCTACGTGCCAATGGCCTTGAAGTGAAGCCCGCAGAAATCATTGCCCGGAAACGGAAACTCATCGGTGACTTCGCCGGTTATCGCCAAGCCCAACTTGAAGATGGGCGATTCGATCTCGCACGTGGGCATGCTAAATTCACGGATGCTCACACACTCCACATAGATCTTCCGGATGGCGGCTCACGCGAGGTGAAAGCCAAAACGATTCTCATCGCCACAGGCTCAGTGATCTCTAGCCTTCCAGTTCCTGGGCTCTCGGACACCCCATTCCTTACCAGCGATGAAGTCCTGGAGAAAGAGACCTTACCTAAATCCATTATCGTGTTAGGCGGAGGCGCCATTGCCCTGGAAATGGCGCACTACTATGCCGCGCTTGATGTCGATGTCACCATCATACAACGCAGTTCCCAACTCTTGAGATCCGCTGACCAGGATGTTGCCGAAGTCCTGCAAAAGAGTTTTGAGAAACGTGGCGTGACGGTGCACACCGACACGTGCCTCACGCAAGCAGGGCACGATGCCCAAGGTAAATGGGTCGAGTATGAGCATCAGGGCAACACTCAACGGGTCACGGCTGAAGAACTTCTTGTGGCAACTGGTCGACGACCCAATACCGAAAGCCTTGCCTTGGACATGGCCAGCGTGGATACCGATCGCCGTGGTGGCATCGAAGTCTCTGCCGAACAGCGCACCAACCAAAATCACATATTTGCCGCTGGTGACCCAGCCTCGCCACTGGAAGTTGTACACATCGCTATCGCTCAAGGTGAGAACGCCGCCCACAATGCTAGTCTTCTTGTTAACAAAGATACCACCACCAAGTGCAAGGAGATTGACTATCGCTTGAAACTATTTGGCATCTTCACCGCACCCGAAATCGGCATGGTCGGCCTCACCGAGCGTGAAGCGCAAGCGGTAGGAAAGACAACACATGCGGCCACCTACCCATTCGATGATCACGGTAAGTCCATGGTCAGCGGCGATGAGGAAGGCTTTGTGAAGTTGGTCGCCGATGACGATGGCACCATCCTTGGCGGAGCAGTGATCGGCCCGCATGCGGTTGAAATCATCCATGAGATCACCGTCGCTATGCACTATCACGGCACGGTACAGCAACTCGCGCAAATCCCCCATTACCATCCTACGCTTAGCGAGATTTGGACTTACCCAGCCGAGGAAATCGCTGAGAAACTTGGTCTCCTATGACGAAAGTTAGAGCAGCGAACTCACTCAAGGCTTCAGTCACACTTTTAGATCTGGATTCCAAGGGATTAATAATAAAGGATTGTTGAGTGAAGATGTTTTCGAACTCGATTCATTTGTCGCTCAGCATGCTCTCGCAGTTTGACCAGGCCTGGCCTGAGCTGCCAAAGGCTCAAATCGACTTTCTTTGATAGTTTTCTAGCAAAGTAATCAAGATTGCGCACCAACCTCCATCGGGACGCAGTGATGTAACTAATGCCACTAGTGATGATGCCAGAGTCGTTGATATCCGATGGCAAGCCTGTGAAACTGTAGTCCTTAGCTTTCTCACCCGTGGTGTGGAATACCCAGGTGAATTCCTCTCCCACCGTGGCCACTGCACCATTCTTTGATGTGGCGATGAAAACAATCCCCGCCGCGCCTGTGACCGAGGATACCGTGGCCCCAAGGCACCACAAAGCGGTGCAGCAAACTTGAGCCCATGCGCCACCGGCACCCCGATTGCTGATCGCCACATCAAAGCTTGAATCACAAGCGGCGCTCGTTAAGTAAACATCAGCAGGCTACGGCCGGCCTGCCTCCGGGCCACACAAGGTTAAAAGATCGGAGGTGTTGGAGCCATTGTCCCTATGGTGCGTCGCCATCCATCGAAATTCGAATGATTCCACGATGATAAAGATCAAATTTTGAAAAGAAGAAAGGCTTGTAGTCTGCAAACCGAACTGGGAAATACGAGGGATTTCCTGAAAAGGACTTGCTAAACCGATCCGTTCTGTCAAATGTATAAGTTCGGCTCGGGGTGTGGCGCAGCCTGGTTAGCGCGTTGCACTGGGGGTGCAAAGGTCGTGGGTTCGAATCCCGCCACCCCGACCATTTTCTTTTCACAACCATTCGATGGTGTTCTTGTCAGCCCCCAAATGCTTAAATACTATCATTAATGCGAGACTAGTAGCCGGCTACCATACAGGTGTAAGCAATCAGTGCTTACCGATCAATATCGAAGTCCAGCACTAGGTGCATCGCTCGTTTGGTTTCGCTTTTCGGATTGCGCCTTTTCCAATACCCTGACCGGCTGTCTTCTTTCCATTCTTTCGCGTTGTCCACCACATCGTAGAAACCGCGAATGCAATCGCCAATAGCCACTTCTTTGATCGGGACCGGGATGAGTTTGACGGGAATTACCCGCTTGGCCGCACTTTTGCTTTCTCCTTCTGCCCTGACATCTTCCGGGCTAGAGTCTTTGATGAGGTCTTACTTGGCCCTCGCGTGACGAACACTAACATAGACTTTACAATCTGAAATTCGCGCTCATCAGGCAAACTGATAGCCCATGACAGCGTCTAGGTGTTACCGAAAACGGTCTTTTTCTGTAAGCCATTTGCTGAATTCTTTCGCTTGCTTGCGGGTGACTATAGCAGGTTTGAGCGAGGCTAGCGCATCACTCTCGGTCGCTTTGACTGAAGATGCATTGATGTTCTTGAGATAGATCTGATACTCAAATTCAGTGAACTCACGTGTGCCAGACAAAATACTACTGGTG
>MDTC01031714.1_pt1 | contig 14784 bp, 14 predicted proteins | sample 811181 | NCBI WGS metagenome assembly MDTC01 (sample SAMN05326644, study PRJNA326480) | marine metagenome | isolation source: seawater | place: Pacific Ocean: North | collected 2011 | reverse complement strand
CTACTATAATTGAAAATGAAGAAGCAGAGGAAGAAAATACAACTACTATAATTGAAAATGAAGAAGCAGAGGAAGAAAATACAACTACTACAATTGAAGCTATAAATATTAAATTGGATAATGATGACTTAGAAAATAAGCAACTTTCACCAGTTCAAAAACAAATTATTACTAAAATATTTAATAATGCACAGGATGTACTGAAAGAATTAATTAATAAGCCTGATTTAAATGATATGTTAGTAATAACTATAACAGTAACAAACCTGGCAAATTTAGTAGAAACCATAAAGATAACTAATAATAGTGGTATTTATAGTAAACTATCAGGGAACGATAAAAGAAAAATAGTTCTATTCATAGGTGAATTAATATTAAGTAAGATAATTTCTATAAAAAATAAAGATAGTGTAATATTATTATTTAATACATATGCAGAAAGTATTTTAGAAAGAATAATAATATTTGCAAAAAAAAATAAAACGGTTAATATTATTAATAAACAAGTTAAAAATAATAAATGTTGTACAATTAGTTAGATTTTAAATCATGTAAAACAGTTAATAATAAATTGGTTGGTACAGGTTTTTTTAAAGCAATATCTACTGTATAATATTCGGAATAATCTTTAATATTAATATCAAAACTATTATTGATATTAATAGTCATTCTATCATACTCTTCTATACTATTAAATTCAGTTAAAGATTCTGGTATAAAACAATCTTTTTGTATTTGTATAATTTCAAAATATAAGTTATTAGTATGAAGAATATTTTTATGACTATATCTATAGTAATCTAAACTATTATTACATCTTATATAAATACTATTATTATGTTTGTATTCTTTTATTGAATTGCTGTGAGTTATTTTATGTTTATGTTTAGATAAATTATTTAACAATCTATCAATTGAATCTTTAGTATGTGACTTATTAAATATATTGTTAGCTGACGAAGAACCGATAGAAACAGTCATTATTAAATTTTTATTAATTAAGGCTAAATGTTCTTTTAAAAAATTCTCCATTTAATATTGGAAAAAGTTTTTATTTTAAATCAAATTTGATAAATTTAACAAAATTTGATTTAAAATACTTAAACATTTATTAAATACAATAAATAATGTCCAAGACTAATAGCAGTACAAAAACTAAAACAGTTTTTATTGATAAAAATAAAGTAATCAGTGAAATTAGAATTCCAAATTCTTTAAATGTAGATAGAGTTGATTTTAATAAGATAAAATCATTTAAAATTAATAAGGGGGAAGTTTTTGAAAGGGAATGTGACTATGATTGGAATGATAAAACAATTAGTGTTTATGCAAGTAATAATGGTAAAGCTGGAATGGAAAATCAATATGATTTTCCACCACCAATTGATTCACAATTATATTTTGGTAATGTATTAGTAATTTGTCATACAAATAACAAAGTAGAAAATTTAACCATGTCTGATTATAATCAATTTTATGAAGATGCAATGGGTGGTTTTGAATCATTAGGTGAATCAGACTCATATTCAGATGAGGAAGAGCCTGATTCAGATGATAGTATTAATGATTTTATAGTCAATGATGATGAAGATGTAGAGGTGGAAAATTCTTCTGATTCAGAGGAAGAATGTGGATCAAGTTCCGAATCTGATGATTCTGAAGCGGAGCCTGAACTTCAATCTACTGGAGAAAGTGGTAATTTAAAGGAAAGTGACAGTGACAGTGATTCTGACTTTAATGAAGAATCTGGTCATTGTGATGGAGATGATGAAGATATTAATGTAGAAGAGTCAGGGCGCGGGCAAGAGGGCGGGGATGGAGAAGAGGATGGGGTTGGAGAAGAGGATGGGGATGAAGAAGATAAAGGTAAAAAAAAAGATACGTAAAATTTATTAGTAATTATGGTATTTGAATATTAATTATTTAATTATAATATAAAATTTGATGTATTTATTTAAAGTTTTTTATTATTAATTAATATTAAATGCAAAGTAAAACAAATCCAAGAAATATCAGTACATCAAAATTCTTTGAATTATTAGTTTTACAAAATAAGGATTTAACAAAAAATATAAAAAAATATGACAAGGAATTGTTAGATTTAGCTGTAGACATAGAAAAAGGGATTTATAATAAAGCAATAAAACATGCTGATATTAAAAATATTCCAAAAAATTGGGATAATATAATTTTTATGGATATGTATAAAGTATTCAATATTGAATTATATACAAATTTAAATAAAAAATCATATGTAAATAATGTACGTTTATTTGAGCGTTTAATAAATAATGAATTCAAAGGTTACGAACTTGCCGAAATGGATTCAGTATGTATGTTTCCAGAACATTGGAAATCTATTGTAGATGAAAAATCTAAAAGAGACAGAACTTTATATGAAATTAATAAAGAAATGGCGACTGATATATATAAATGTGGAAAGTGTAAAAAGAAGGAATGTAGCTTTTATCAATTACAAACTCGTTCTGCAGATGAACCAATGACAACTTTTGTAACTTGTTTAAATTGCGGTAATAGATGGAAATGTTAATAAAAATGATAATTTATTAACATTATTAAATTTTTATTTATCTAATCATTATTACTAAATAATTGTAATAAATTTAGAAATAAATTAACCATATCAAGATGAAGAGTAATTGTAGCAAATACATGATCATCAATTGAATATTTATAACGGTGATGATTACCTCCAATAATAAGTTGTGTATCGTAAACAATATACATAGTAAATAGTATAACTGATCCACAAGCTGCCCATAAATTAAGACTATTACTTTTAACAAATAAGTTAACAATATTAATACAAATTATTCCAGATAATGAAGCAAACAAAAACCCACCCATTCCTGTACAATCATAAGTAGTTTGACAAGCAAAAATAGACATAGAAACAGTAATAATTAAAGTAGTAATTGCAGCAAGAAAAACAGCTTTACTATTTTGAAAAGCGCAAGTATAACCCAATATATAGGCTTCTGATAATGTATATATCGACAGTATTATATAATCGTATGGAGATCGGCGTATTAATTGTTCAGAACAAACAGACATTAAAACAGATATAACCAATGTAAGAGCAGATAAAATGAATATTAAATATGCGTCATTTGTGTTTGCAAATTTATTTAAAGTATTATTGTACATAAATCCATAACAAGTTATAGTAATTATAGCCCACATAAAAGTTAAATTACAGTAAATTTTTCTTATAAATGGATTTCTGTCTTCTATAGTTTTGAAATAATTTGTACTTGTTGTAATATCTTGAAATGCAATTGGTAATATTATTTCATTTGGTTTGCCATTTTTACTTAAATCGGTATAGGTAGTCATAATGAGAATTATGATTATTAAAAATAAAAACTTGAAATCAAATTTAAACTGTTAAATCTGATAGTCTCCATAATTCAATATTTCCATTAGGAAGATGACGTTTAATCATTAGTGGTATTTTTTTTTGTTCAAATTCTAATTTAGCAATTTCATATGTATTATTAATATGAGAAGGTACAGTTACAAGAGCAATTGAACCATTCGCAATCATTTCTGACCGAGTTCCCAATAATTTAGCCCGCTCGAATTTAGTTAAAAAGGGCTTAGTAATACGGGTATTATTATAATACTTATCATATATATTATTAATACTATTTATTTCACTTGCAAAATTAGATATGGATTGATCTACCGTATCATCTTCCACGCTATCATATCCTTCATCGTATTCATCTTCTGAAGACATCTGTATATAATATATTATAATTTATATTTAATATCAAATTTAAATTATATTTATAATTAATTTTTATTCCATGATGTACCACAATTAGCACAAAGATAAATATACTTCATATTATTAGGGTCATATTTAATATAAAGAATTTCTTTATCAGGTGCAGTATATTCCTTAATTTGTAATTTATAATTAGTAATTGTATTTGTATCAAAAGATTTTATAAAATTATTTTTAGACGATTCTTGATCAAAAACAAGAATTGCTTTTGTGAGTTTAATTCTGTATATCTTAGATATGTCAGAATAGGATTTAAATAAATTATCAAATTCAGTATCAATAAAATCGGCTGGAATATTATCAATAATTAATGTTTTAGAAGGGTCAAATTGTGTATTTGTTGCACAGTCTTTATTTGTACAATCGTATGCTACACGTGGTAAGGCTACATCAAATATTGTATATTTATTTGATAATACTTTTTCAGCAATATAGTCTTCTCTATAGTGTCTTTTATAAATAGCTGTATTAGTATCTTCTTTTATTCCTTTCCAACCACAATTTTTACAATAGTTTTCTAAAATATGAGGTGTTTCTTGTCTATTAAGTTTAGTATATGTCATAAATTTACATTCAGGACAAAATTGCATATTATAATATATAATTATAATTATATTTAAATTAATATTAATCAAATTTAAGTGCATAATAATAATCTTTATGTTGATGTAATATAATAAATTTATTATTATCTCTGTCATTATATATTTTAAATATTTTGGTACAATAAGGATATTTAGGAATAGTAATACAATTTAATAATTTATTTAGTTTATTTTTTGGTATATTATATTTAATATGTATAGTTTCTATTAAACAGTTTAAATTAAAAATAATAAAATCAGACATATTATTATTTAGTATTAATTATTTAAGTATTTAAGTTTTATATTTAAGCCACCTTTTATAAGTTTTATTGTTTCTTTTATATTCAATAACTTTATAGGATAAAGTTTCGGAAACATTATAAATATAACCTTTATCAAATTTTGAAGCAGGGTGAGGAGGTTTAATAAGTTTAGATACATTATCCTTATCAGGAAATTCTTTTACAATATCATTAACTATTGTCTCTTTTTCTTTAATACAATCCTTTTCTTGAGTAGATGATCTTGAATCTGTACATTTTGAAATAGAAGAATGTATAACAGCCTTATTATTATATCCAATATATTTTGCATATAAATCATGCATTTTATTTATTAACGACATTTTATCTATAAAAATTTCAAAACCATATACAGGACTTTTTATTAATTGTGAATCAGTTAATGATAAATTTGAAATTTCTTTAATATAGTTATTATAATTTTTAGAAAAATTTTTAATAATTGGTTCTTTAAAATAAGTAAAGTGTGTATCAATATTTTCAAGAATATTACATACTGCATATTTTAAGTTAAAATATTTAATTAATTCGGCATACGTATTGTGTTCAGATTTACGCGCATTTATATTTTCCCAACCAGGTTCATTTTCCAGAGGAAATTTTGTCATTACTGACCTCATTGAAATAGCTACTTTTTCAGAATTATTACAAGGAGTCCATGGTGGACCAGACCATGTACCAAGGAATGAAAAACAACATTTTCCACAAACATATAAGTTTGGATGCTTTCTTATTTTTCCTCCTTGTGTTAAAGATTTCATAGTCATAGGTTTAAAAGGATAAATATCTGGAAATTGACCCTTAAATATGTAAAATCCACCAGAGTATGGAGTATCAGGTGGACCAATAATCAAACTATAATAAACCGTATTAATCGTATTATTTTCTGGAAAATGAAAGTAAATCCCTTCTTGGTCTAAATTTTCTTTATTTTTAATAATTAAATTTTTATCAAAGTTGATTCTATTTATAGCAATTTGATTCGGGTTATTCGTATAAATATTAGATGACATTTATCTAAAAAAAATATCATTTAAAATCATCAAATTTATTATTAAATAACAAATTTATCATATTTAAATATAAAGATCTAAAAAATATTTAATATACTATAATAATGGATACTACATATAAAATATATTGTATGGGAAATGTATTATGTGATAAAGCAGGCACATATTTAAGATATTCAAATATTCAGGATAAAAAAGCAGAAAGAATAATACCAATTAATAGAGGTATCTTTGGTTCTTTATATGATTTAACATATCCATCAACAAAAATTTTAGATAGATTATATCTTGGAAATTCTTATAATGCGAGAGATTATTATGATTTAGAACAAAATAAGATAGGTTTAATAATAAATTCATCACCATGTATATCAAATTATTTTAGTGATTATTTTAAATATATAAATGTAAATGTTAAAGATATTTATGGTGCAGATATACTATGTCATTTAGATAAAACAGTTACTGATATGCATGAATTTTTATGCAATAACCAAGATAAGGGTGTATTCGTACATTGTTTTATGGGCTCAAGCCGATCAGCAACTATTATAATAGCGTATTTAATTAAATATCATAATTATACAGTAAGAGATGCAATAACATTTGTTAAAGAAAAAAGACAAGTAGTTAATTTAAATAAGGATTTTTTCGAACAATTAATTATATTTAACGATAATATAAAAAATAGTGCTAAATAATATTCATTATAATGGTTATAAATTATAATTTATAATAATAATAATAAAGATAAATTTGATTGTATAAATATATAAAATTATTTTATTAACATAATATTAAGTAACAATGACAAAAAAAAATGTTTCTCTAAATGCATATAAGGAAAACGTCCTTAAAGCTTTTTTAGATGAATGTAGACCACCTTGTAGACCAAAAAACAGTGATGAGAAACAAAAATTTACACATACGAGTATTGATAGACCAAAGGGAATATATAATATAGAAGAAGATTCTATGAGTACTTTTTGGGACTTATATTACCAGGTTACTTTTAAAGATAATATACCTGTGCATTTAACAGAACGTGTAAGTGATATAGAATTTACACCATTTAAAATAGATATTGATTTTAGATATTACGCAAAGGATGCCAGCAGACTTTATACAAACACTGATATAGAAGATATATGTAAACTATATATGAAATATATGAATGAATGGTTTCAGCCAATAGAAAATGACGATCGTGAATTTTTCATATTAGAAAAATCTAAACCAATATATGATTTAGATAGGGCAGGTAAAAAAAAATTAAAAGAAGGTACTACTGATATGTTTAGAATAAAAGATGGTATTCACATTATTACACCCTATATTGTTCATAAAGCTGTTGTTCAACACGAAGTAAGGAAAAAAGTCTTTCAAAATGTAGGCACAATATTGGATAAATATGATCTCGATTCAAAATATCACGAAATATTTGATGAAGCGGTTATTCAAAAAAATAACTGGCAATTGTATGGTTCAACTAAACCTTTTAAAGAACCATATAAAGTAACTAAAATTTTAAGAGTGTGGGAAGACCGTATAGAAAATGTTGTATTGGATAAATATTCTGATAGAGAGTTGGTTGAACTTTTATCTATGCGTAATAAAGATGATGAAGCATATACATCAATTCTACACGGTCACGTTGAAGAAAGAGTTTATATATTAGATGAAGAATATAGTAATAAAAAGGGTGGGAGACTAATATCGCGTAGAAAGAAATTAAAAAATATACGTAAATTAAAGAAAGACGATATTAAATTGGTATGTAATTATGTAGATTGTCTAAATCCAGAAAGAGCTAATCCGTATAATTCTTGGATAGAGGTAGGTTGGTGTTTACATAATTTACATAATAAAGACGATACTTTACTTAAAAAATGGATAGAATTTAGTAAAAAACCTTCCGGAAGACAACACGAAGCAGAAGAAGCTTGTAAAGAATATTGGGATAATATGTGCAGTGAAGGACTTGGTATAGCGAGTTTAAAATTATGGGCTAAAGAAGACAGTCCTGAAAAATATTTTAAAGTATTACAAAAAGACAATTATAAATGTATCATGGATGTTATTAAGATTAAAAAGGGTTCATCATATGATGTAGCAAAACTTATGTATAATATGTTTAGCGAATATCATAAATGTGTTTCAATTAAAGATGGTGCGTGGTATTTTTATGATGAAAAACAAAACAGATGGAAACCAGATGATAAAGGAATTATGTTACGTCGTAAAATTTCAGTAGAAGTATACCGTGAATTTAAGAAAGTAGCAACTGAAAAAAATAATCAATCATCTGAGGCAGGAGACGAAGCATCCGAAGATGTTGCAAAATTATTTGCAGTAATGTCAAGATTAAAAGAAACGAGCTTTAAACAAAATGTAATGACAGAATGTGGTGAAATATTTTACGATAAAGAGCATATTTTTATTGATAAGTTGGATTCAAATAATAATCTTATTGGATTTAATAATTGTGTATATGATTTATCAAAGGAAGAAAGTAGAAAGGGACGTCCTGAAGATTATATATCATTGTCTACTAAAATAGATTATATTGAGTATGAAGAAATAGATAATTCAAGAGAGCTTAAGGAAATTAAGGAATTTTTGAAATCAATTTTTGTAATTAAAGAAATTAGAGAATATGTAATGAAACGTTTATCATCATTTCTATCTGGTTCAACTAAAGATGAACATTTTGATGTATTTTCTGGAGGTGGTGGTAATGGTAAATCTAAAATTATGGAATTACTTGAAAAAGCAACAGGCGAATATGGTTGTAAATTACCAATTTCCTTATTAACATCTAAAAGAGCAGCATCCAATGCAGCTACTCCTGAATTAGCATTAACTAAAGGAAAACGTATAGCTTCTTTACAAGAACCTGATACAGAAACTACGTTAAATGTAGGTTTAATGAAGGAATTAACAGGTGGTGATACTATACAAGCCCGTGCACTTTTTAAAGAACCTATTGAATTTAAACCACAATTTAAACTTATATTATGTTGTAATGATAAACCTAAATTACCAGAAAACGATGAAGGTACTTGGCGGCGTGTACGTAATACTGAATTCATATCGGCATTTAGACATGAACCTGAAGAAGATAGGGTATTACAATTTAAAATAGATGAATCTCTAAGTGAAAGGTTTGAAGATTGGGTAGAACCATTTATGTCATTGCTAATACAATATCACAAATCTTATAGACGTGAAGGACTTGAAATACCGGATGAGGTTCACGAGTATACTAATGAATATCGTGCCACGGGTAATCATTTCCGCGATTTTGCGAATGAGCGTTTAGAAGAGGATCCCTCTAAAAAAGAATCTATATCTATGCAACGTGCATATGATGCTTACAAAGCTTGGTACACAGATAATCATGCGGATAAAAATTGGAAGAATCGTAAAGAATTGCAAGCATTCTTAGATGGTAAATTCAAGACTAAGTTAATATCTGGAAGTAAAGAGAAGCATTATATTGGTATAAAAGAGATGGAAATATTACCTATAAGTTTAAGTGGTAATTATAATACAGCTTGTATGATAGATGATTTAGATAATTAATAATTAATAATAGATATTTATTATTAATTAATAATGCTTATTTTATTTATTTTATTTATATTAATACTATTAAGTGAACTGATTAATTGGATAATAATTTAATAACAATGATTGACATAATTAGCAAAATAGATTTTAAAATTAATATAAAAACTCTGTATATTCTGTCGTTTTGTTCATCATATAATAACAAACGTTTTTTAGTATATAATTGTTTTTGTTTATTTATTAGATTAATGTTTCCTATATTAATATTTTTATCTAAGTTATCGTTAATATCTTTTAAAACTGTTTCATTTAAATTATTCTCGCGTTTCCAATTATAAATACCCATTTGTGCTAATTTATTTAACATGTTATGTTGTCTACGCAATTGCTCATATATAGAAAAGTGCCTATCCGAATATAGTTTTGTATTTAAACAATCATTACTATTAAGTTCTGGTCTGTCTGGAGGCGTCGTTTCAAAACAATCTTTACAATGGATTTCAACTTGATTTTTATACTCATCCCAGTTGTTGACAGAAGTTTCACCTGCTCGACAACCTTTGTTTATATTAGTATCATTACAGTTATTAGATTGTGCAATTTGTCTACTTAAACATTTACCTGGATTTTGTTTACGCCAAGTATCTTCTTGGCGACAATAGCATTCATCTCTTAATTGTTCAATAGTCATTTAATATATTATAATATTTTAATTATAATATCATAAATTAAGAGGAAGTCGCTACAGTATTAGCATTTTCACATTTTTTTTCCTTTTCAATACATTTATTATCTTTAATTATATAACCGTCATTGCATTTATTACAAGATTGGACTGCTTCATTAAAATTATAATCCCAAGGACAAGCAGTTCCAACATTAGGAGTACCGTTTTCACAAATACACTTATTAAGTTCGCATAATGCTCTATTTATTTTAGATGGATGAGATCCAGGAGAACAAGTTTGAACTTTTACAACTGTTCCTAAATTTGAATCATCATTTAAAGTAACTCCCGCATTAATTTTTTCACTTCGTGTTGGATTATGCCAATCGTATTTTGTATTTATGATATTATTTGAGTTTCTATTAATATATAATGATACAACTATTTTACTACCAAAATATAAGAATACTAAACCTATTAAAATATTATAAATACCTAAATTAGTTATATTCTTACCAACTTTAGAAGATATATAATCGTCTAAATTAAAATACATTTTAAATATAATAATAACTATAGTAATTAAAAAAATATAAGCAACATTTTTTAATATATCTAATGTATTATTCTTTAATTTAAAATTATTTTCATTATGTTCTATTTGTCTTCTTAAAGTAACTATATCATTTGTTAATTTATTAAGTTTTGAATTATTTCTTAAAACTTCTTTATTTTGATTTTTTGTTAATATTTTACTTGATGAATTATTTCCCTTATTATTTATTATTTCCTTAGTTATAAAATTATATTTTTCTGTTAAACGTTCTTTAATACCATCAAGTGATTCTTTTTTAGAATTTTGAGACATAGCAATAAGTTTATCTTTATCATCATCATTAAGATTAGTTAAACTTGCAACAGTATTATTACTTGCCCATCCAGTTTCAGCACCGGCGTCATATGATGTAGAAGTAACTACACCGGAACCTTGTTGTCCAGAAGATCCGGCAAAACCACTAAAATTTTCAAAACTATATTTATTCATTTATAATATAAAGAGATTTAATTATAATAATTATTTTTTAGTATATAAAAAATAAGTAACCCCAATTAAAATTAAATTTATTATAATAAGTATAGCAATCATAATTCTTCTATTTCTATTACGCTCCATTGTAAATTCTATTTGTCGTTTTTTTGATACTAATGAAATATTTAATTTTTTAATATCATTATCTTGATGTGTTATTGTATTGTTATTTTGTATTATATGATCTTGATTAGTTGAAATTGCTGCTGAAGATGCTGATATATTATCTGCAATGCGATTATTATATTCATTAAGAGTATTTAAATGTGTTATTAATAAATTATAATCACCTTCAACCTTCTGTTTTTTTGAACTGCCTGTGTCTGGTTGATTGTCTATTTTTGTAAGTAACCAGTCTTTAAGAGATGCCAGATAGTTAGATCTTAATCTATTATATTCTGTAGTCCAATCTGTGATAATACTGTTGCGTGCTTCACATGCCGCACTTCTTGAAGAATCACATACTACCTCGTCTTGAAAAAATTCTTTAACCATTATAACATATATTAAGATAAATTTTGAATCATTTAACACATCTATAAAATTCATAGTTTTTATTTTGTGAATTTCCTATATTAGTTATACGCAATATATCACCTGGCTTATAGTTATAATATCTTACTATTACATCATTATTTAATATACAAGGTAATTGTGATTTTGAATTTAGATTATATCTTTTTAAAATTATATCAGTTTCTGGTTCTGATAGTTTTTCATGTTTAGGTACATATTCGTGTTTAGTAATATTAAATTGTAATTGTTTACACCACATAATTTGAACATCCATTGTATTATACTCATTTTCTATTTTTAAAATAGAATTATTAGGTTTACTTTTTAATACAAATAATATTTCAACTTGTTGATCATTATTAAACTTAGATTCAATATCTTGTAATATTTCTTTTATATTACTTGGTTTAATTCTTAATGAAAGAATAAATTTAATATAAATTCTTTTATTTGGATTTTTAGCGTTGTTATTTGATATAAGATCAATACTATGTTTATTTTTATTAGATTGTAAATATCTTAAATCTGATTCGGTTATATTGAGATAATCCGCATCAATTATGTATCCTCGTGCTTGAGCAAGTTCAATACAAGAACGCCAAGCATTAAAAACAAAAGCTCCTTCATCCATTTTATATTTAATAAATATATCCTTAATTATATTTCAAATTTAAATTAATTTAATAAATTAATTAAAATTATTAACGGTATTTTTAATTTATGTCTTTTTCTTTAGTTTTAGTTTATCTGTTAGTGTAAATTTAGCTTCATCTACTACTGACATATTACCAGTCTCATCTTCTAAAATAAATTTAATATTTAGTTTATAATCTTTAAATAATCCTTTTTTTATTACAGGAGAATCTTCTGAAATTCCTTCTTCAATTAAACTTTCGTCTAAAAGTACATCTTCTAATAAAATAATACTTTTTTCTGGATTTTCTATTGATAATGGAATATTAATACTTTTAATTAAAGTTTTATCTTTATTAATAAGTGTTATATCTAAATTATCCATATATATTTCATCTATAATACCAATTCTATTAATATATTCTCCAGATTGTATTATAATTTTATCACCTTTTTTATATTTTTTATAAAAGTCTTTGTGTATAGTTGATTTATTTGATATATTTGATAAAGTATTATCAGTCTTATATTTCATAGTAATTAAGAATTCTATATCTTTCAAATTAAGTAAATTATCCTGATATGAAGGCAATAATTCTAAATTACTCATAACTAAATAACATATACTATCAGACTTAGTATCAAATAATAAATTAATATATCCAAATTCGTACATCAGTTTATAATGTGAGTTTATATCATTTTCTAAAAATTCTTTTAATTTTTGTTTATACTCTAATATTTTAGATGAAGTAAGTGTTTTAGATGTATTCATATTTATGTTTTCTAATCTTTCTTTAAGTTCTTCTAATGAAAGTATTTTATTATCAGTATAATCAAAATTATTGACTAAAATTTTATTAAATGTTTTATAATTTATTTCGTCATCTGTTACAAAATGTTTAACACGCAATTCTGCATCATCACTGTCACTATTATCCAATTTAATCTTAAGTTTAGTTGGATCATTTGAATAAATAACAAATTTGTGTTTACTTAAAATTGTTTTATAACTTTCATCTAAGTTAAATATATATTTATCTTGATCTGATGGTAATAATAGTTGAGATTTGAATATAGATAATTGTGTTTTTAATCTATAAATCATATTAATAACATCTGATCTATTTAAATTTGTTACATCTATTTCTATAAAATTATTAGCTTTAGTTTTTATGATATTAGTAGTAATTTTATCTGAAATAGAGACAATGAATTCTTTTAGATATTCTAATAGATAGTGTATTAATGTAGATTTAACTTCTGTGGATTTAGATATATTTAATGTTATTGGATATTTATCTAAATTAGAGTGATTATATGCTATATTTGATAATGGTAAACAGTTAAAATTAAGTTCAATGTTATAGATTAAACTTTTACTTATTCTTGTTACATTATTTGTAGTAAACCAATTATCTTGGTTAATATTGAAGTTATTATAATGAAGCTGATCTTCTAATGTAACTATATTATCAGTAGTATGATGATTCATTATATGATATTCTGGATAAGTATCAGTTATATTTATATTAGAATCAACAATATTTTTAACCGGTATAGATTTTGTTTTAACCAGATTAGTAAATAATGGATCGATATTAGAATAAGACCATATATGATTAGGCATACTGACTTTATTGAATTGATGTTTATTAATACAAAATATACCTAATTTATCAGTTGAACTATATATATTATGGTTTATATTAGATGTTAATTTCACAAATGAAGAACCGGGATCATTAAAGTAATATGGAATCATAAATTCATTAGGCATTAAAAAGGGTTCTTGAAATAATAATGTATTTATATCATCACAATGATTAACTATATAAGAAGCTGTGTTAAATAATATACCTTTATTAAAATGCATTAGGCATTTTTCATTTAAGGTAGATTTAATAAATGAATGCGGTATTAAATTATTATTAACTTCAGTTATATCCATTATATTTTTATCATGCTTAAGTAATACAATTTTATATGATTTATTTATTCCAGATGATACTAAATAATTATCCAGTTGAGTTTCTAAATTATGTATAAATTCTTCCATTTTTTTATAGAATTTCGAATTATGAATTTTATGGTGATTGTTACCACCTTGTTGTTTTTTAACTTTTATTGATATTTTTTTTGTTGATTTTTTTAATAAATCTTCAGCTTCTTCTATAGCATTTAATGCTTCTGTATCTACATCTTTAAGAACCTTTAATTCTTCATCAACAACATCTTCATCACCTTCTTCAACTTCATCAACACCTTCATCATCTTCTTCATCAACTTCTTCATCAACTTCTTCATCCTCATTTAATGGTTCGTTATATGGTATTGCTATTAATATTGTGTTTTTAGAATCAGATGTTTCTGTTTCGCCTAATTCAATACCTTGAAAAGGTGAAGTAGTTGGGTATTCCGGAGAAGACAGGTATGCTGGTGAAGTAGCTTGGTATGCTGGTGAAGTAGCTTGGTATGCTGGTGATGTAGCTTGGTATGCTGGTGATGTAGCTTGGTATGCTGGTGATGTAGCTTGGTATTCAGGTGAAGTAGCTTGGTATGCTGGTGATGTAGCTTGGTATGCTGGTG
>MDTC01081087.1_pt1 | contig 14786 bp, 12 predicted proteins | sample 811181 | NCBI WGS metagenome assembly MDTC01 (sample SAMN05326644, study PRJNA326480) | marine metagenome | isolation source: seawater | place: Pacific Ocean: North | collected 2011 | reverse complement strand
TAAAGAACAATTTCTTGATGTGAATGGATACAATCCTGATTATTGGGAATGGGGTATGGAAGATGATGATTTATTTTGGAGATGTGTTAAAAAGGGTTATACACCAAAAACTTTTATAGATGGGCCAGGTAAAACAAAAGCATTATATTTTAACGGAGTAGATGACCATATTATTGTACCACCAAGTAGAACTTTAAGAAATATTAATAGTAGGTCATTTCAGATTGATATAACTTTAAAAGGTGAGTTACCAGAAAGATATCAAGAATATTTGATTGGTGATTTACGAAATAGAAAATATATTGATTTTCCTATTATAAATCGTAAAGGTTGGGATTTCAACATTGGATATAATAATAGTAGAGCATTTTCCACTACGATGTGGACATGGAGAAATGAATTAATTTATACATGGGCAAAACGATATCCTAATAAATGGACTAAACTAACTTTAAAGGTTGATGATAGAAATAAAGAAGTTAGATTTTTAATTAATGATAAAGAAACTGATGCAAGACATGGTACAGGTGCTGAATCACCTTTTGTATATAAAGATGGATTGAAGAGATATGGTGGAGTACCATTTACTATTGGAAAGGCACATTCAAGTGGACAAGTGGATTCTAAATATAAACATTTTCAAGGATACATACAAGAAATAAAAATTACTGATATGAGAGATAACTTAGTACTACATTATGATATGAGTAAATCAATTGATGGTATTCAAGTAAAAGATTTAAGTGGTAATGAAAATCATGGTGAGTTACATGGTGGTGAGTTGAGAGAGGTAGAGATTGATAAGTTTTATGATACTGATGTACCACATAGAAGTTTTGGTAAGATACATTGTATGTATCATGATGATGTTGGTATTGTAAATGATAAGTTTACATTAGATACTACACAAAAAAATGAAGAGTTGTACAGATTACAAATGCAAAAAGATAAAATTAACATAGATGAAGTTGGAGTTAGACAACAAAAATATGAAATAGTTAGTAAAGAAGATATTTATGATAGACATCAAATTATCAATGTGAGGTTTTAATTGGATTACTTAGATGAGATAAAAAAGGCTAAAGAAAAGGCCAAGGATTTCAAAGAGAATCTTGGTGGTGACCAACTAATAGGTGATACGAATGCTGATGACCCAACACTTTCATTAGTTAAAGATAAAACAAATAGAGTAAAAGAGTTATTAGATGATGTAGGGCCAGGTTTTTGTTTAGCAAAATGGTATAATGTTTCTATGCATTTAACTCATGGTTGGACACATAGTTGTTATCATCCTGAGGCACACAAAATTCCTTTAGAGGAATTGAAGAATAATCCGTCCGCTTTACATAACACCGAATATAAGAAAAAGGTTAGAGCACAAATGTTAAATGGTGGTAGGCCTAAGGAATGTAGTTATTGTTGGAAAGTAGAAGATGCACCAGGTAATCATTTATCAGATAGACCTCATCGTTCTTCAGATGTTTTTAATTATACAGATTTTGAAAAGGCAGTTTCTGAAAATCCATTAGTAACTAATTTTAATCCAAGATATGTTGAGGTTAATTTCAATCATGCTTGTAATTTAAAATGTAGTTATTGTTCACCACATTTATCATCTACATGGTTTCAAGAAATAGAAAACAAAGGTGCTTATAATATGGTGAATGGTTTTCATAATGATATCAGTTGGATGTTGGAAGATGAAAAGTTACCATTAAGAGGTACGATGAATAATCCATACTTAGAAGCTTTTTGGGAATGGTGGCCAGAACTATATAAAGATATAAAAATATTTCGTATGACTGGTGGTGAACCATTGATAGATAGAAATACATTTAAAGTTTTTGATTATGTTATTGAAAATCCAAAACCAAACTTAGAACTTGCAGTAACTACAAATGGTGTTCCACCAGATAATTTATGGGAGTTGATGGTAGAGAAAGTAGAGAAGATGACTAAAGATGCATCACTCGAACATTTTATGTTATTTGTTAGTTTGGATTCAGTAGGAGAGAAGGCAGAGTATATTCGTAACGGATTAGATTATAAAAAGTTACAAGATAATATAGAATATTTTTTTGATAATGTCAAGGAAAGACATAGTTTAACTTTTATTAATACTTATAATGCATTGAGTGTTACCAGCCATAGAGATTTCTTACAAATGGTTTTAAGTTTAAGAGAAAAGTATTCAGATGAAAGACAATTGATTTGGTTTGATATACCTTATATGCATGACCCTAAGTGGCAAAGTTTAAAAAACTTACCATCGAGTTATGATGAGATTATGAAAGAAGATATAAAGTTTATGGAAGAACATAGGGAAACTAAAGCAACAAGGTTTAAAGGATTTAAAGATTTTGAAGTAGATAGATTAGAAAGAAATCTTGAATGGGGAGAAGTGAAGTTTGATGGATTAGAATTACAAAGACAAAGAGCAAACTTTTACAAATTTTTTAAACAACATGATGAGAGAAGAGGTACGGATTTCTTAAAAGTTTTTCCTGAGTATCAAGATTTTTGGGATTTATGTAAAAAACAAAATGAAGATTGGGAAGAAAAACGAGATAGAAGTATTAGGTTAAATGAACGAAGAGCTAATAGGAAAAAACGAAATGGGTAAGTTATATTCATTTGGGTGTAGCCATACAGCAGGAACACCAAATATTAATACTACGGATGATGAATTTACTAAATCTCAAGTTAAGTATTGGAAATCAAAAACATATCCAAGTTATGTTGCTAAAGAATTTGGGTTAGAAAATATAAATTGTGCAATTGGTGGTGGTTCACATAAAGATGTATATAGAATATTTTTTACTACACTTCCAAAAATTACTACTGATGATTTTGTTATTTTGCAACCTACATTTCCACATAGAAGAGATTTACAATTGATGTATGAAGAGGGTACATTTCCAGTTTCAATAACTGATGTAGAAGCACATAATTCTGAATGGGTATTAGATTTAATGAATAAGGTTGATATACCAAAAAAATATTTATCAAATATGAAAGATGCTATTTATTATATGTTGATGAGTGATATGGTTATCATTGATAGTTTAGTAACATTGTCAACCGCAATGACAATGTTAGAATTAAAAAAGATAAAATATGTTGTTTGTGGATATTTTCAAGATGATTTTATGGTACATTGGATTATAAAAAATAGAAAAAAAATATATAAAAAATTAAAAAGATTAGAAACGGGATACAATTTGAATTATTCTATTTGGAACTTAGGAGAAACTCTTGATATGTTAGATTTAGTAAATACGATAGATGAAAAAAAAATTATCATGGGTGAATGGATAAACTATACTCAACCTGAAGTAGAGTCATTTCATATTCCAAATGATGGCCATTGGAATGAAAAAGGACATGAGGTTCAAGCAAACAGATTGATTAAACACATAAGGGAATTGTACTAATGCCATACGGAAGAAAACCAAACGAATCACATAAGGAATATAAGAAAAGAGTTATTGATTGTAAATCTTCATCGTTTTGTGGAGCTAAATGGTATAATGCAACTATATGGTTAGGACATGGACAAACTGCTAGTTGCCATCATCCACCAGCACACAATATTGATATAACAGAATTGAAATCAAATCCATCTGCTATTCATAATACTAAACACAAAAAGTTGATGAGAAAATATATGCAAGAGGGTACACGACCAAAAGAGTGTGAGTATTGTTGGAAAGTAGAAGATATAAAAAAAGATAATATAAGTGATAGAGTTTACAAAACCGAAATATATTCGGATGAAGATTTACAAAAGGCATATGATATGCCATGGGATAATAATGTTAATTTAAGAACATTAGAAATATCTTTTGATAGAACCTGTCAGTTTGCTTGTAGTTATTGTAATCCAGCATTCTCAACAACATGGGTTAAAGATATTGATAGTAAAGGCCCTTATAAAAATATACAATCAGATGGTAGAGGACATTTTATAGATAACGCGCCATGGAGTAAACCACTACCTGAAGGACAAAATCCATATATCGATGCCTTCTTTAAATGGTGGGAAACAGATTTACATAGAACACTTGAAGAGTTACGAATAACTGGTGGTGAACCTTTGATGAGTCCAAATACTTGGAAGTTATTTGATTGGTTTGAAGAGAATGTAGATAAATCAAATGTTAGATTTGCAATTAATTCTAATCTCGGTGGTAGCCAAAACTTAATTGATAGGTTGATAGAAAAATCACATAATATACCAAACTTTCAAGTGTTTACATCTTGTGAGGCATTTGGTGAGGATGCTGAATTTATTAGAGATGGATTAAAGTTTGAGTATTGGAGAAAAAATATTAGAAGATTAATTACAGAGGGTAAACTTGAACAATTAAATATGATGATGACTATAAATGGATTATGTTTATTATCTATGGATACTTTCTTAGATTATCTTATGGAACTTAAAAAAGAGTTTGGCCCACAATATCCTATGTTTACAGTAAACTTATTAAGGTTTCCAAGTTTTCAATCACCATTAACTTTACCAAAAGAAATAAAAGAAGAAAGAGCAAATTGTTTTGAAAATTGGATAGCTAAGAATAAAGATTTGGCTAATAAAGATGGGTGGAACTATTTACAAGATTTTGAAATTGACCAATTACAAAGGTTAATTGATTATTTACGAGGAGTGGATACACCACATATGTTTACTGCAGAAAGACCTAAGTTATTAAATGATTTTAAAGAATTTTATTTACAATATAGTAAACGAAGAGGATTTGATTTTCATAAAATATTTGGATACAGAAAAGATTTTATTGAGTGGTTTGATAATATTGAATTATTATCTAATACGGGTATGGGTAAACGAAGTACAGGTGAAAGTGTTGCAGATTACGATGACCCTAATGTAAAGGAACCAAGAGGTTGGAACACTACCGTAGATAAGTTGGGTAAAAATCAATGAGTAAGAGAATAAAACCAATATGGAAAAATGGTCAACTTGACCCAAAATCACCTAACAAAACTTTTTGTACGGCACCCTGGACACATACTTATATCTCACCACAAAGTGAAAGAAGAATTTGTTGTGCTAGTAGAGAAGACCACGATTTCCAAGTTCAGTATATAGATGCTTCTTGGGATGAGGGTGGTGGTAATGAGTATAATCCTAAACCTTTGAAAGAACATTGGAATAGTGATTATATGAAAGGACTTCGTAAGGATTTACTTGAGGGTAAAACAAGACCTGAGTGTCAAGTTTGTAATGACGAAGTATTATCTTTATCTACCTACAGAGCTTGGTTTACAGGATTTTTATTTAAAGACAAAATTGATGAGATATATGAAACTACTCATGATGATGGGTTTACACCACTACCAACAATATCATTTGATTATAGATTTAATAATTCGTGTGGATTTAAATGTAGAATGTGTGGTGAGTTGTTATCTTCAAGTTGGGAATCAGAAAAAAGAAAACATGGACATTGGAGTGAAGAAAAAGATAAATGGATGAAACCAGAGTATCGTGATAAAATAAAAACATTTAATGATGATGTGGTTGAACCTGAATTTATGGATGCGGTAGATAAGGGAATTGTAGAAGAAATTTATTGGGTTGGTGGTGAACCTTTAAATTGGCAAATTCATTGGGATACTCTTAAGAAAATGGTTGAGGAAGGAACATCTAAAAAATGTTATCTACGATATAATTCTAATTTATATAGAGTTGAACATAGGGGTGTAAATTTATACGAACAATTACCACACTTTAAAGATTGGATTATGTGTGCTTCTATTGATGGTATTGGTAAGATAGGAGAGTTCATTCGTACAGGTTTGAATTGGGAACAATGGGATAAAAATTTTAGAGAGGGATGTAAGTTAGACCATACTAAAATGAAAATGGATTTAACTATTACAGGACCTGGTATGTTTGGGTTAAAAGATTTGTTTGATTACTCACTTGAGTTGGATGTGGATATACTAACAAAGATTATGTTTGCTTTTCATCCTGATATTGTTTTCTCACCATTTGCATGGCCAAAAGATATTTTACATGAAGTTATTGATGATGTATTGGAATATATAGAACCAAAGGCTACAGAGAAACAAATGAGTTTAGTTCGTACATTAAAAGAAATGAAAGAAAGACCTACATTTGAAGAAGAGTTTCCTGATACATACGAGGAGGCATTTAAGAGTGGTAGAGGGTGGCAAAGAGAATTAGCCAGAATGAGGTTCGACCACTTAAAAGGTAGATTATCTATAGAGGATATTTTTAAACAACACGATAGATTATATAAATGGTGGATGAGAGATGTCTAAAACTTTTTGTAAACTGCCATGGATACATTTGGCAACACATCCACATGGTGGAACTACATTATGTTGTGTAAGCGACCATACAGATGGTAAGAGTCGTTCAAGAAACTTTTATGGTGAATCAGGTATTGATTGGTTAGAGTTATCTAAAAATAGTATTGATGAGATGATGAACTCTGATTATTTTAAAACTACACGATTAGAATTTATGAATGATAAAATACCTGAATCATGTATTAGGTGTTTTGAAGAAGAAGAAAAGGGAATTAAATCAAAAAGAATAGAAGAGAATGAAAACTATCCGAACTTTACATATGAAGATGCAATTAATATGACGAGTAAAGATGGTACTATCAAAACTGATTTAAGATTTGTAGAATTGAGATTGGGTAATGTATGTAATGTTGGGTGTAGGAGTTGTAATCCAGCATCTTCAACAAAATTAAAAAAACCATTTAAGATACTTGGTAAAGAACTTGATTATGTAGATGATATGGCAAATGTTACAGGATTTGAATGGATAGATAAAGATGAATTTTGGGATGAGTTATTTTCAAAATCAGATAAGTTAGAAGTAGTTTATATCAATGGTGGTGAACCAACACTTATAAAAAAACATTGGGAATATTTAAACCGATTAGTTGAAAGTGGGTTATCTAAAAATATAATTCTTTGGTATTCACTTAATATGACACAGATACCACCATTTGCGATTGAGTTGTGGAAACAATTTAAACTTGTAAAGATAAGTTGTTCTATAGATGATATAGGAGAAAGAAATAAATTCTTAAGATATCCAACGCCATGGAAATCTGTAGAAAAAAGTTTAACTACAATATTAAAATATGATTTTATTGAAACTTCAGTTTGTCAAACTATATCATTTTTAAATGTTTGGTATTTAGATGAATTTTATAAATACATAAAATCATTCTCTGATAAATATATTCATATACATTTTAATTTTGTTTATGACCCTGTACACCTACAGCCATGGAATCTACCAAAGGAATTAGTAAATGATATTTTAGCACGATGTAAAAGAGTTATGAGTGATTCAGATTATAACATTGTTAAATCACAAATGGATAAAGAACCTAATCTTGAAATGTTAGAACGAGGAATACAATACAACCAAGTATTTGATAAGATTAGAAATGAAAATGTAAAAGAAACCTTTAAGGAGTTATTTGATGCGTTGGCCAACGATAAAAATTAAGTTAGATACCACTAACACTAAAAGGTCAAGATTTTGGTATGGTTGGTTTGATAGAAATTATTTTCAAATAACCGAGAACGATTTTGATTTTGAGATTGTTGTGCCTGATTATGATTATCCAGAGAAGTGGAGTTATGATAGAAAAAATATTATAATTGATTTAACATGGGAAGGTCAGGATAAAAAACAATATCCTGCAGCCAACGGACATCTTAATTTATACGATTATGTAAATGATGATACTCTTATATTGAATGGTAACGAACAAGAAGATATTTGGGCTAATACTACATATAGTTTTGTTAATATGTTTAAATCAAATACACCATCACCTAAAAAAGAAAAGTTTGGTATTTGTTTGAATAGAAGAGATAAAACTCATAGAACAAAAGTTATAGAGTTTTTAAAAGAAAAAAATTATATAGATGATTTTATTTGGAGCTATAAAGCTAATGAAGATGAATATGGTGAGGATAGTGTTTTAGTGGATGGAATAATAGATGGATTGAAACAACATCAACCAACGGATTTATTTAGTAAAACATATTTTAATATTGTTACTGAATCTTTATTTGAGGAACCTGGTTTACCAATATTTTTAACAGAAAAAACATTTAAGGCTTTGTATAATAAGAACTTGTTTGTTATTTGTGGTGGTTATGGTTGTGTTGATGCGTTAAGATTAAAAGGGTTTGATGTGTTTGATGATATTATAAACCATGATTATGATTTGATAGAAGATTATAATGAGAGATTACAAAAATGTTTAGAATCAATAGAGAAAGTTATGAACCATAAAAGTGAAATAGAAAGTTTGTATTTATATGGTAATATAGAAGAAAGATTAGAATATAATAAAAAATTAGTTTTGAAAATACCATCAAGACATGTAAAAGAGGTTTATGAAAAGTTATGCCAGTTAAAATAATATCTAAGAGTAAAGGACATTTTCAAACTCTAACCAATACGATACAACCTGAGGTTTATAGTGGGATGGCATTTATTAATGCATTAAAATTTAGTGATGTACAAGTAGAATATGTAACTGAAGATGAATTACATGGGGATAGGGATTACATTTTTCTGATTGAACCACAATGGACACCTGAAGAAGAAAGATTGGGATACGAACATATATTCAGAGGTGCTATAAAAGAGATACCAAATTCTATAAAAGAAAAAATAAAAAGTTATAATATCAAAGTTATTATAAGTACTATAAATGAGCCATGGGGACTTGAACCAGTGAATGTTATTGCACCAAATTTAAAGGATTGTATTAGAGAGGGTGTATCACAGAATAAATGTTTAATTTTAGTTGGTAATCATAAAGTTAATGATATAGAATCAAAGGGTATAAAGAAGATAGTAAAGGTAATTAACTATTGGCCGTTTCATTATTATAGTCCTGATTGGTTAGGTGATTTAAATACAGAAAAGATTAATTTAAAAAAACATTTTGTTTGTTTAAATAGAACTATAAAAACACACAGAACTGCATTACTTTTTCATTTATATAATAATCAATTATTAGATAATGGATATGTAAGTTTTTATTCTGAAGTAAATGGTTTAGATTATTTTAAACACAAGAATAATTTTGAACCAACATACAATTATCCTACAAAAAACTTTAAACAAATTGATAAACTTTTACCATTACGAATTGAAGAAGAAGTTATAAATCCAAATGAGGATAATCCAACATATTTTGGTGCTGTAAAAAGAATAGAAAAAGTTTTTAGAAGTAGTTTTATGAATGTAGTTACAGAAACATGGACAAGTAATGATTTGTTATTTCTTTCAGAAAAAATATATAAACCAATATTTTTAAGACAACCATTTCTTGTAGTTGGTAATCCATACACAATAAAATACTTAAGAGATAATGGGTTTGATGTATTCGATGATATATTTGACCATTCGTATGATGAAGAACTTGATGAGAATAAGAGATTAGAAATGGTAGTGGGTGAAATAAAAAAGATTTGTGATAAACCACTTGAACACTTAGATGAATTATTAATTAGTATTGATGATAGATTAACAAACAACAGAAAACACTTTTTCAGATACTATATGAAGAAACAGAAAAACTTAATACGAGGGTTGATATAATGAAAAGTAAACTTTTTAACGAGAGATATGATATACCAGAAAGTGAATTTATATTTAATCACATTTTTCCTAATAGTGAGTTTGAGTTTGATAAAAGATATAGGTATAAAAATGTAACTATTACTGCTAACAATTATCTTGATTTTCCAAAACACGAAGGAAAAAACTTTTGGGAACACTTTGATGAAAAGTGGATAGAAGATTTAAAAAATAATAAATTAAAAATTATACTTGATGATAGCCATGAGTTTGAATTTTTTTATTTAGAAAAGTTATACAAAGATTGGAATAATATACCTGAGTGGTTAGTTGGTAATATGATTTGGATGACTGGAAATACTGATGGTAATAACATAGTAAAAGATTTAAGTAAAAAATATAATAAACCTATGATTGACCATGTGTGGTCTCATGACTTATTAATGGGGTATGCATCTTTAGGATATGAATTTGGTAAACGAAATTACTTTAATTTACATTGGGAAGATAGTACAAGATTAAATAATGAACAAGTATTTGAGAGATTGAAAAAAACATCTTTAAATGAAGATAGAAAAAAGAAGTTTACTTTTTTAACTCGTAGACCACGAGAACCAAGAATTTTAATGTTATCATTATTAAATAATTTTGATTTTATAAAAGATGGTTATGTTTCATGTCCATTAGAATTTGATGATTCTCATATTAAAAAACGAAATACATGGGAAGAGAATAATCATATTTTAAAATATTGTAAACCAGGTAGTGATGACCATCATTACAGATTATTTGGTGATGATATGTTAAAGTGGATAAATAGTGGTATTAATGATATGATTGATAATAATAAGCTTCCCCTAATTAGAGATACACAAAAGTTTGATGATTGGGGTAAAACTGATAACCTTGAAATGATGTGGGAAAACTTTACTGATTCGTATGTACATCTTGTATTTGAAACTGGTTATTTATATGGTGAACAAAATGAAAATACATTACCTATTACAGAAAAAACATGGAAGGCTGTGATTGGTGGACAATTGTTTTTACCATATGGAGGATATGGTTCAAATTCTTGGGATAAGTTAACGGCACTTGGATTTAAAAAATTTAGAGGAATAAATTATGATTATGATAAAGTTTATCGATTAAATGAAGACCATCCTTACATTAAAGATAAAGACCATATCAATTGGTTATGTCATAATCATCCTGATGACCCTAACTCAGATTACCATTTACAATTTAGATTGTATTGGAAAGAAGTACATAGATTATTGAATATGAGTAATGAAGAATTAAAACAATTGTGGTTAGATAACAAAGATATAATAGAACATAATTTATATAATATCACACACTTAGAGTATCCAAAAGATTGGGTGTGTAAATATGTGAGTGTAAAATGACAATACTTTTTGATAACATCAAAGATAATATTTTTACACCTATTATAAATCATCCTGAATGTAATAAAACAATGAAAATACATAGTGGTGATTTAGATTGGTTGCGTGATTTTGGATATATGAAATTTTCTACACTTGATGATGCTATAGAAAAATATGATAAGAATATTAGTTATCTTATCTATTGTGATGTAAAGAACAGTGATTATGTATTTGGTAAAATAAGTACAATCTTTGATTATCTTACAACAAAGCAAAAAAGATTTTTACATAAAAGAAATGTTGGTATTTTATTTTCTGAAATACGAGAAGGTTGGAAAGAAGAATATTTAAAAATGATTTATGATTTTTGTGAAAAAACACATTTACCTACCGAGAAAATAAATTATGCTACAAGTTGTGAAAATATGAAAACATATCTTAGTGATATGGGGTATACAGATTCAGATGATAAACACATTAATATATTGTATCATGAGTATTGGTTTGATGATACAAGAAAGTGGTTTAAAAAATATATTGAAGAATCTAATGATTTAGAATCAATGATGATATCTGAAAGGTTGGATAGACATGATATCTAAATTCACATACTTAAGTTGGAGATTAGTTCCTGAAAAAATACACTTCTTATTTTTATTAACACACTATGGTATAAATCCATTTAATCATTTTATTAGTATGCCAACAGAATCTAATGGTGAAAATTTATTTGATGAATATGAAAAAACTTTGAGTAAATTTAATTATAGTGAAGATTTTATTAAGAAACTTGAAGATGGTAAAGAAAGATTGATAGCACAAGGTTGTTTACCTTTACATCCACTAAAAAAATGGGATGATGAAAATGCTAAGAGATTAAATATTGATGTAGAAAATTCTGCTGAACTTGCTAGTTATAAATATTCACAACCTGAATACGGATATATGAAGGCTTGTATAAATTCTGATTTTATAATAGTATGGGATTCTACTCATCGTGATGATGGTATTATGTTTACAGAAAAAACTTGGATTCCTATTTTTTGTGGTAAACCTATTTTGTTTATGTACAAACCAAATGCTTTAAAATTATTTAAAAGAAAAGGATATAAATCATGGCCAATGTTATTTGATGAATCATATGATAGTATAACAAATCAAGAAGAGAGAATGGATATGATTGCTAAACAAGTTGTAGAGTTACAATCTAAAGATAAAAATTATTTTCAACAGGCAGGTGTAAATTGTGAATTAAATAAATTACACTCATGGAGAAGAGGAGTTAAGTGTGAGGTCTTCTAAACCAGAGCCACCATATATCATAGCAAATAATTTATTATCTGAATATAGAAATATGGAAGAGCCAATATTTTTTGAAGGTGAGTGTGAAGAGGTAAAACAAAAACTAAAAGAAAATAAAATGTTAAATAAGGCTGGTTCTATTATTTGTATTGATGGTAACAAGAACATACATGAAATAGTTAGTAAGTATGGTTGGTTTGGGTTCTATTATCCATATTGGTTACTAAGGGCACAAAGAGAAAGGAAGTATCATTTAAAAACAAAACTATCACTTGAAAAACATTTTACTTGTTTAAATGGAAATCCATGGCCAGGTAGAATGAGATTGTTATCAAGGTTGTATGAAGAGAATTTATTAGACGATTGTTTTTGGACATTAAATAATTTTCCACAAGTGGATGTATTAGACCAGATAGAGTTCAATGATGATTTTTTAAAATTACTACCTAAGAGTTGGGATGGTAGAGAATTTAAAAATGAAAGTATAAAAGGTTTTGGTGATGGTGGCTATTCTTCAATACCAGATTTTAATGGAAGAGATATATCTTTGTTTAGAAAATCAGTTGTTAATATAATTGTAGAAACTGATTTTTATTCAACAGAAGAAAAAGATGATATATTTTTGACGGGTAAACTTTCAAAAACGATAGCAATGAAGATGCCTTTTTTACTATTATGTAGTAATAGTGGTAATACATATTCTATTTTAAATTCATTAGGATTTGAATCGTTTGGTAATATATGGCCAGAAGATTACATGAGGTGTACAACACCAGAAACTCAAATTGAATCTATGATAGAAACAATGAGATGTATTTTACTTATGGATAAACAAGAATTGATTGAAAAAACTACAGAGGTGTGTAATCACAATTATGAAGTTTTAATGAACATGAAAAAGGATTTAATATAATGAATAAATATTTAGTTATATTTACAGAAGAAAATTTTGAACATACAGAGTTTGAAAAAGATTATCAAGTTACACCTTATTATACTATTGATGTGGTTGGTAATGAATCAAGGAAAAACTTGGATGAGTATGTGGGTTATAAATCAATTGTATTTTATAATAGGTTTGAGGGATTATCGTATGTTGTGAGGAAGTTGGGTTCTTTAGTACCATTACAAAAATATGAATACGGTTATATTGTATTTGCTACATTGAGTGTTATGTTTGATGATTGTGGATATGAAAAGTTTGTGAAAAAACCATTTAACTTTTTACACTTAACCATTCCACATTTTTGGGAATATAAATTAAATATTACAGCGTATGATTCATATCGACCTCAATTTCCAACCGTATATCACAAAATGAAAAGATATAATTATTCAATGATGTTGGGTAATCCAAGTCCACCACGAGCCGCCTTATATTTTAATATGAAACAACAAGGATTATTAAAAGATGGGTTAGTAAGTTTTAACAATACACGAGGTGAACGATGGATGAATGAAGATGATATTGTATTTTTTGATGAGAAAGATAGAGAACATTTTTTACCAACAGAAAATGTACCTATGAAATATGGTAAATGGAGATTTGATGAAGTAACGGGTAGTTCAGCTGATGACCCTGATTTTACACCAGTAATACTTGGGTATGATATAGAAACTTTTGTTAAATCATTTTTTGGTGTAGTGTGTGAATCGTTTGATATCGATTACACCTATGGAACTTTAGTGTGTGAGAAAACATTTGCTTACATTGCTAACGGATTACCATTTATTATATTTGGTGATAAGGGTGTGATTGAATTGGTAAGAAATTATGGATATGATGTGTTTGATGATATCATTGACCATAGTTACGATAAGATTGAAGATTATGTTGATAGAGGTAAAGCTGTTGTAAAATCTATCAAGAAGGCTAATGAATTAGATTGGGAAAAAACTTTACCAAAAATTAAAGATAGATTATTAAATAATATTAATTTATATAGAATAAAACGAGATACATTTAATTTTGAATTAGAACAGATGTATAAATTAGATGGTAGAAAACGAGAAGACCATTATCTTTTAACTCAATTTAATAAATTGGATAACCATCATCGTACAGGAAATATAACTGATGTTTAATCGCTTATATAAACACATAACTGGTTTTGGTTGGGATAGATATCTTAAGGATATTAATTGTTATTATGTACCATTATATATGGAATTACATGAATTAAAGAACGAGTATTATGGTATAACTCTTGATATTGTTAATGATATAAAAAATAATAATTCTACATTTGTTTTTGATTATACAGGTGAGGGATGTGATGGTGTTGAGTATGTAGAGTTATTGTTGGAAACACTTAGTGAGTTAGGGTTGAACAAAAAAGATTTAAGTAATTCTACTCTACTTACAAGTAATATGGGTTCTACTTTTAGTAGAGCATGGCCAGGCCTTCACATTGGAGTTGATATGTATATGTGGGGAAAGGGATGGAGAAGTTCTGAATACACACCAATAG
>MDTC01210255.1_pt1 | contig 14790 bp, 14 predicted proteins | sample 811181 | NCBI WGS metagenome assembly MDTC01 (sample SAMN05326644, study PRJNA326480) | marine metagenome | isolation source: seawater | place: Pacific Ocean: North | collected 2011 | reverse complement strand
TTGGAAGGTAAACACTTATTGGCATCTAACTTTGTCCCGTCTCCACATGTAACGACATTAGACGGTACACATTTATTGGCAGATAGCTTTGTTCCATCTCCGCATGTAACGACATTAGACGGTACACGTTTATTGTCACTAGACGTCTTTGTTCCATCTCCACGCGCAACATTGGATGGAATACATTTATTATCTTCGGATAGCTTTGTTCCGTCTCCACATGTAACCTTTGATCTTCCTTTAGGTTTAATGCCAAAATACACACCTATAACTGTTCCGCCTACAGCAATCAAAGAACAAATAACGATCACAACTATGATTGAGGTTTTCATCTTCTTTCTCATAAGCTATATTTGATACAATTGAGCGGATCACAGAATTCATTATTGGAACCGATAATGAATATGCTTAGTTAGTATCATCATGTATAGTTGCTACGGATTTCGGTTCTAATTCTTGTAAAGCATTACATAGAATAGTATTTTCCTGACGTAGGATGTCAACCTGAAGAGAATTAATACGCTGATGCACTTCCATTTCGATGCGATGAAGTCTATCCTTTTCCCCTAATTCAAAATTAAGTCGAGCAATTTCTCGAAGCAAATCAGAGTGTGATGATCCATCGATTTTGCTTTGATAAGATACAGGGGTAGATTTGTACGAATACATTTGAAATCAATCAGCACTGGTTTAAGTTAATTATTCATCGGTGATCATCCTAGCGTCCGAGTTACATGTCCTAGCACAGACCTTTTTCACAAAAGTAGGAGTGATTTCTGAGTTTTGTCCTTCGGCTAATCTTCTCACTTCTCTTTGTAGAGCACACATCTCGGTAAGTAAATCTGTGAGCATTGGAGAATCGTCATATTTCATCATTTCTACCAAGTCGTTTGTGTACTCTCTAATAAGCTCATCGTTCCTTGTTCTAATTGCTTTGAAAAGATCTTGAGATAATTTTATCATTTGGGGGTCGCATACAATGTTTCCTTGTTCGTCTCTATATTGTACTTTGCGACGGGAAAAATCGGAACATACTACACGATTCTTGAGAGGGTAGTCGAGGGCATATCTGGCATAGCCAGTAATACCCTCTTGGATGTGCTCTTTCCGAAGGAACTGTGCTTGATCTTCTAGATAAACCTGAGTTATGGGTGCCAGCATATTGACGGTGTTCTCGATTTTATTAGTGGTTGTTGGATTACCATTTACGATTGTAGTTTGTGTAGGCCGTGATATGGACTCCTTCAGGATCTCTTCAAGACGATCTATCTCACGATGGGAACAATCAAGCTCGGTCTGTAATTGAGAGATAATCTTCTGAGACTTCGAACATTCTCTTTCGAGATTACGTATACGATTTCGCATATCTATAATCTCTCGAGCTTCCATGTCTTTCTTAGCGACGGCCTCGTTTTGTTTACGTGTTGCTTCGTTTTGTTTCCTCATTGCAATACAATATAATGCAGACCGACGATGTTTCCCTAGGGCACTCATCGATGAAAACACTTTGTTACATGTTTGGCATTGCGTCTGATTTCCCGACATTTGTTATCATGAATAAATTATTTTTAACCACGATGTTGAATTCGAAAAGGTCAATAATTCCATCCCAAAAGTGTGAAAAACCCAGCCTGCGATTCAAGGCAGAAACACTAAATATTCCAAAACCCAGTTTTGGGGTTAAAATAATACTTTTAGTCAACGAGGTGACTACGGGTTGATTAAGATATGTTACCATCACCTCCGTAAATACAATTTAGCCGATGGATCAAGGTGAATAATGATCTTTCTAAATCACCTTCGGTGAGTAGCATTTTAACCATAAGACGGTTTGATTTAGACCAACCATTCCATTTTTCAGGAAACGGAAGAATTCTTGAACCCTAAAATCAAGGCGTAACCACGATCCGTTCCAAAAGGCCTCGTTCGGTAAAATAAGAGAGTATTACTTTTAAGGTGAAGTCTCGGGATGTTAAGCATTAAAATTCCAATAGAATCCGATGATTTTTTGTACCGACGAGTGAAGGCGTAAAGATTGAAAACGTCGATTTTGGTCCATTTGGAATTTCCGATTCCAAACTTGGACCATTTGATTCCGTCGATTTTTGACAATTTTTGGGACCAAAATGAATCGTCTAAAAATCAACCTGAACATAACTTTTATAACTACTCTTTCAAAAATCACTTTTTTCGGAAACTATTTTTGATTCCATGGGGGTGACACACAATTTTGATGTGTGTCACCCCAAAAAATTTGAAACTTAGTTTGCAAAAAAGTGATTTTCAGATGATTGTAGACCCTTCATTCTATGTCAAATAAACATAAAAATACACTCCGTGCCCAAAAAGGTGGCTCACGATACGAAATCTTACAACGCACGTATAAATACGTGTTGTTTTTCAAAGGGGTCATATTCTAGTCATTCAGACTGGAAAATGGTGCGCCTCAAAACGCAACATCATTTAGTGTCCCCTTCTAGTCATTAGACATAAAATCCCCGCTCCCACAAACGCAACATTGGTGGCTCAAGAAAAATGGTGATGTCAATTATGGGCCCGGAAATTATGTTAGTTTTGCTCCAAAATCCGGTGGCTCACGAATCCAAAACCATACAACGCCCGTAAACACCACATCTTACTTTTGGACTAGTATCAACGTGATGTCATTTTGATATAAAAAAGGTGCGCCTGCAAACGCAACATTTGCCAAAAAGGTGGCTCACAAAATCGAGGGATGTCAATTATGGGCCCGGAAATTATGTTAGTTTTGAATATTTGGGTTGGTGGCTCACGAGTTCAAACCTCACAATGCGCGTTTTGAGGCGTATTGTCTTTCAACTAGTGTCCGGGACTAGTCACTTAGACCAGAAAATGGTGCGCCTGCAAACGCAACATTTGCCAAAAAGGTGGCTCAAAAAAAATTGTGATGTCAACTAATATATCTTATTAATCTTGTCGTTAAGAGTAAACAGACGAATGAATAACATTGACGTAAAGTAAAACATGCAAACCGATAGGATATTCATGGTTGTTCTTTTAGTTTTAGCGGTAACAGGTATTATTCTTGGAGCAGTTTCACTAACAAAGAAATGCGACACAGCTCATAAAGAAGGGTTATTTGTTGGAAGCTCATCGTCCGAATTCAGTTCATGTGCAGGTACAGTCGTTCCGATTGGAACTATCCTGCCTTTTTATGCAATGACAGAAGATAAAACGTTTGACAGAACCAGGATACCTGATGGATGGGTGGTCTGCGATGGGTCGAGTATTGGGGATATCTCGGTACCAGATTTGCGCAATAAATACCTTATGGGGTGTAACGAAGAGTCGAGCTTCACCTCTAACGCGAAAGGTGGGAAACCTTTCGATCTTAAAATAACTAATGAGAATCTACCGAGTCACACACATACGTATAGCTACAAAGAGTATACAGGCGATCATAACTTTAAGGAACCCGGTGGAACCGGTATGCTTGTACCAGACTGTAATACATTGAAAACCCCAACCGGGACAACAGGGAGCACAGGGAGTAATACGAGTATTTCAATTCCAATCGGAGACTATATCAATAATTTCCCGGTTGTATACATTATGTATGTAGGTACTAAAACCGAAGCTGCTTGTACTGATAAGATGTTGTAATCTCGAGATAAACGCAAATGAACGCAAAAATGCCTCATACCTAATCTAATAGGTATGAGGCATTTTTGCGTTCCCGAAGTTGATGCCGGCCCCGACCACCGTGACGACCACCCTCGCTAAATTTAGTCTGTGTCGCCCCCATTGTCATTCATGCATGGTAAAATACTAGCGATTGTCTATTATTGGAAATCTATCAGTGGAATGGTGGCGCTGAACAACCCCCGAAATCTTGACCAGAGATACTTACTCCGACCGACGAAGATGTTCGGGAGCCAAAGTCTTTCCACGAACGGCCAGTCCGGTGCCATGACGGGTCATAGAGCAAATGCGAGATGGATCCAATCCGAATACTTCCAAAATGACACCTTCAGGGAACCGGGTAACCAGGTGGGATTTAGTCGATGACATAGGGACGTTAGGACGACCACGACACTTATAACCTTGTCGGAGCACGCTTTCTACGACAGAAGGGTGGACTGCAATGTAGCCGTTGCAAACTTGGGCTCTCGCCGTGGTTTCGGGTGTAGTCTCGAGAGCTTCTGGGTTAAGAAACTTTGTCTTCTCTCCGCAGACGTTTTCGGTGTTGACATCGGGGTTTCCTAGCTCGGCAATACAGGAGCAGCTTGCTGCCGCGGGATCACCGGATGAAGAGAGTTTGCCCAACCAGTATTCGTTCCCGATGTATGCATTCCCATCCCAGGCGAACAAGGCGTACAAGATTGTGTTAGGAGGTGTGAGTGCAGCTGGATCTCTTTTGTTGAAGGCGACTTCACAGGAAACACCAGCACCTGTCACAATGGACTCAGGTTTCTCATCGTTGAAGCTGTCAAACCAAGAGAAATTGAGAGTGTGGAGCCACTTGAACTGATGGTCTCGGACGAGTCTGAACACTGTATCGACGAACACCTTAGACGGGACCGATTTGTCAACTCCATGAGGTATCCAGACACCTAGACCAATTCCCGAAAGGTGAGCGAATGCTTTCTTTCGCGTGCGCACTCCAACGGCTTCGGCTTGCAGAAGGTATGGTAAGAGGGTCATTTCAAGACGTCGAGCATAGATCCGAGTGTCGAAGTATCCACCACAGTGCATACGGACGTAGCGAGTCTGAGTCGGATTGGCGTCGACAAAGTCATCGACATTTTTCCAAGTCGGAAAATGATCGAGGCCGTAGAACTTTGCCCATATGGATAAAACGAGATCCGAGGAATCATGACCGTATCCCTTGATCTCGGTGTTCTGAGATTGGGTTACGACAGAATGTTTCCACTCCATGAAACCTTCTTTTTCCATGCGCGAACCGACACCAGCATGAAAGTACCCTTGGTTCGTGAAGGTGTCAAGAGAGGAGTTTACAGCACCGCGGTTGAGCCGGTCTCCAGCGTTGATGAAAAAGGTTGGAATGGACAATCCGATGAGAGCGGCAAACTCAATCTCCTCGTAACAGAGGTAATCACCACCTCGCAGAGTGTGAGTCCATCCCGTCCCATTCTGTCCGTCCGGCTTCTTAAACTCATCATAAGCTTCCCAGAATACAAGAGGTCGTTTTGTAAGACAATGGTGGACAAAATCGCGGGGAGTCCACCCAGGATAGTCCGAGGGGAAGAGCGCGAGATAGTCTCGGATGAGATCCTCGACAGCGGCGTGCATGACAGGACAGGTTTGATCGGCAAATTCTTCGACTTGAGTTTGCAAATCGGCGATATTGCCTCGATTTTGGTCGGAGGCTACGTTTTTAAGCAGGTTGGACCTAAGTGGTAGTGTGTAAGGAAGTGTATCGGAGCGTGCGACGAGCTGAGCAAATCTGACACGATGTGTAGTCATCTTGGAAGATGAAGCTTTCAATGCGGAAATTTTTGGAACGATCAATATATCAGGAATAGAATTCAATTTTTTGACTAGAATCGAGTTGGTGAGCAAATTGAATTGTCGGTAGGTCCATCAGGCTTTGGTCGATGTTTTCTCTACAGCCGTCAAGAGGTGTACCACGGCGTTCAGCCATTGATTTTAGATCTCCAATTACGGCAAATCAGGCTTGGGAGTACAGCGTTCCTCAGCTTCGTGAGATTGTGTCGTGTCGTTCTCTTCATAATTTGAAGTGGACGCATGATCTTGTTCTTTCGAAATCGGTGTTGGAGAGAATGCCCGAGTCGACGATTACACTTATTCATCGGGGAGCGTTGGATTGTAATTACGAGACACTCCTGAATCTCAACGAGATGGAACGAGATAGATTGGATTGGAAGAGAACAGCTGGTTAACGGCGACTGGACCGTCTCGATTTCTTTTTACTGCTCGTTCGCTTCGTACTTGTGCGTTTAACTTTCTTACGAGATGCGATGTATTCCTCTGTTAATACCGGTTCTGTATATGGTGGTACTCTAGGTTCTTCGACACTGATGTGTTCAGTGTTACCGAGTAAAGCACTTGGTATATTTGGTACTACACCTCCTCCCATCCAGTTCCAATGTAATAGCATTCTTTGTAATTCATTATCGTTGTCCACTGCTAATTTTATGTCTCTGATATCTATCATATCAGAACGTCGATCCCTAGCAGCATTCGCAGAAAGCTCTAGTAATTCAGCCAGTAAATAGTCTAGTGTCGCTCCGAAATATAGGTCCGCAAAGTTTGTGTATCTACCACACGTTTCATTAAGAAATTCCGAAATCGTGTTCATATTGAGACTGATGCGCCTTATTGCATCAGCCGAACCATTAGCACTTGCAATCGTGACGGATTTTGTTCCTTCGCTGACTGCGAACTTCGCTAATTCAGAGGGAAGGGATATTCTGACCCCTGTCTGAATATCACGCGAACTACATATTCGAGAATGGGGAACTAAGCCCCTTGTTGTCATATCGTATTGGCTTAGCAATTTAGCTTGGTTGATGATTCTCATCGCGATATAATTCAGACATGCGTTAAGCTGTTCCGCTGCATTCTGCGATATATTACTTTCGGCACTTACTTGCCTCAATGCAGCAGGTATGTCTGGAACGATGTTCAGAATGGGCTGCGAAGTATTCATTTTTTGTTGTAGAACATAAAAAAATGAATGACCGAATTCAGCAAGCTGATATAAGTATCGGAAGTGCTAGAAGGCATCGACGAATTCTAAGGGACACTATCCAAGGAATTACGAAAGATGCAATTCAACGTATCGCTTTCAAAGCGGGTGTCAAGTCGTTAAGCGGACTGATGTACGAGGAACTACGCTCTGTAATGAAGGTATGGCTTGACGATGTTATTCGTGTAGCATATATTTACTCGGAGCACTACCGCAAGAAGACAATAAATGAAGGGATGGTATCAGCGGCGTTAGCAAGTGCTACTGGTATGTATGGTTGGATAGATCCAGACCTAAAGGTTGCTGTTTGCAAGCCGCGATCAAGGACATCAAGAGAAGCTACTCCTGCATTACAATCTATAAGATACTATCAAATGCAATATGGCTGTTTATCGATCCCACCAGCAGCCTTTCAAAAGCTAGCTAAGGAGGTGTTGCATGATTATGGGGGCGAATTGTGTGATCGGTTAACGAAGGGCGCGCTTACATTGCTTCAGTATGGCATGGAGAGTTATTGTGTTAAGATACTACAAGATGCTAATGCAATTGGACTTCATTCGAATCGTCAAATGGTACAGCCTAAAGACTTACAATTAGCACGGCGTATCTTACATTAATAAGAATGAAGCCGCATAAGACTGTTATATTCTTTCACTGTTATAAGGACTATAATGGAAACCTTACTCGAGAATTTTTCCAGTATATTCATACTCTATTAAGGATAGATCCCACACAAGATAGTTAAATGAGAGAGCACATCTTTCGTTACTGTGACCGGTAACGAAAACCAGTATCAAGATTATTTTCTACTGTATTTCTAAAATGAATCCTAAGAGTGTATATCTAATATTGCTTGGTATTATTGCTGTAACAGCTCTTGTGTTGGGAGTGATAAGTATTGTAAAGGTCACAGGCAAAAAAAAGTCAAAAGTCCCGGACCCAGCAACAGAATCACTCGCCATGAAAAGAAAGTCTAGAGTTTCGAAGCCAACAACAATGTTCTTCCAGACATGGAAGACCAGTACTTTACCAAAAGAACTGAGGACATACGCCGAAGCCTGGCAAACTATGAATCCTAATTATAAGTATCAGCTTTTCGGAAACGAGGGGTGTAGAAGTTATATTAGGGCGAATTTTGGTGAACGCGAATTAAAAGCATTTGATACACTTGCGCCTGGCGCTTTCAAAGCCGATTTGTTCCGGTACTGTGTTTTATATCACGAAGGTGGTGTATACAGCGACATTGATGTAGAGCCGCTGGTCCCTATCGAAGAGTTCGTTTCACCTAAGGATGACTTCGTGTCAATTCGAGAGAGAGGGGAAATACCAGGAGTGTATCAAGCGTTCATGGTATGTCAGAAACCACGATTACCTTTTTTGAAGATGTTGATCGACCATATCGTGCAGTGTACTAACGAAAAGTATTATCCTCCGTTTCCACCCAAGAAGGATTCTGCGGATTTTTGGACAATTCTTCTATCAATAACAGGGCCTGTGGCCCTGGCAAACTGTATCTCCAACTATTCAGGAATTCCAGCTCCGTTCAAACCTGGAATCAGTGTCATCGGTAAAAACATAACAATGAAATTATTAAGTTTCAAGAGCCATCTAGAAGTGCAGGACGAAAGTGGTAAAGTAGTCCTTAATACAAAGGTTCCAGAATATAAAGGAGCCAGTAACTCGTATCATGATATGTTTCTGAAACATAAAATTTATGATGAACCAATTTATTATAAATAGTAGGCCAGAATCGTGGATCACCATCGAATCATGATCATCTTCGGAAGTTCCTCTTGTGTGGATCTAAGGTTCGTAGATGAATGTATTTCTCTAAATCAGAAGCATAGAATTGCTTTTCTTTGGAGTGTTTCTGATGAGAACCTTGTTTGCATAGTGCGAACATAACTTCCCATGTGTTTCGGTCAGGTTTAATTCCTTCATATGTAACGAGCTGTGAGGCAATCTGAGTGAGACAATCCAAGTTTAACTTGGGTTTTCTTGATCGTAAATGAGCAATCATGTAGCTTTCACGGCTTACTTCATTATTCGCCCCATTACACTTGTGAATGAACTTTGTGGGTGCTTCAGATAGACGATGATGAATACCTTTCTTATAAGCTGTTCCAGCTTTAGAGTTAAGTTTTAGTACATTGTATTTAGTAAGAGCCTTCCACTTTCTCGTTACTTCAAGAGCACCTGGTCGTATTTTCGCACTATAGTCAGTCATCAGACGAAGTAGTTTACTCGGTACATTATGGAAAGAATCGAGAGTTCTATGAATACTCCGGACCAACTTATATGGATGTTCTGTCTTTTGTGCACGTCGAATTAAAAGTCCGCTTTCACTCAGTGTGGATGTACCGCTATACATGTAGGTGAGAGTCATCCCTAACGCATAAATATCAATCTCTGGACCATAAGTGGCTTGTTCTGAACTAAGACTCCAGAGTTCGGGAGCTCGAAAAAAAGCAGTATGCACCTCCCCAGTATTGATACAGGGTCCTTCTGGAATGATAGTAGCAAGCCCAAAGTCAGAAACACAGGCTCTTCCATCGACGAGAAGCACGTTATCGGGTTTTATATCTCGATGCAAGAACGCGTTCTGATGAAGATGAGCAATACCCTGCGTAATGTCATTACCTATATTGTCGAGTAGATTTGTGATCTGAGTTGAGCGGTGAGATGGAGGAGGTGTTATATGAATTAGATCCATGAGAGAACGGGATGCAAGAGGCATCAAATAACCAGTTATTACTCCCTTGGTGTTTCTGACTAATCCAGCGAGCGGTATAATAGATGGATGATTTAAAGATGACAACGCGTATAGTTCTCTGAAACTAGATTGACAGTCTGGTTCATCGAACTGTTTGTACGCAATGCGTTTACGCTTATACAAAACCAGACTAACAGACCCGTATGACCCTGTTCCCAGATTCTCCAAAATCGTTAATGACTTTTGATTTACGGTTGTTTGTTTTCCGTCCCAAAGAGGTAATCCTCTTTCTAAGCGGTACTCGAGACAAAACCGGTACATTCGCGTGGCTGCTGTAATAAGCCGCGTGATGTAAAGTACCTGATATTTTTCTACGATATCGCAGAGCATCTTATGTAACAGATGGCAAACTTTGATTTTTTTTCAATTCTTGCATGCAAACCGAGATGAATGATATAAATTAAGGCGGCTAGAACAACAAAAACCCGAATCTCTATGAGATTCGGGTTTTTGTTGTAGAAATAAAGCACTGACTTTGAATTATTGTCATCGACCGCTACGCCCAAAATTATAAAAATCTAGACGGAGAAGTAAGTAAAATAATTTACATTCCGCATATTGCGAGGAGTCGATAACAGTTATCGAGTGTGCATATGCGGAGCGCTTGCACGCGCCTTCGGAACGGGTTCTGCCGTTGGTCTAAGACACGCTAAGCTGGTTGGAGACATACCTTTGGAGGACGTCGTATTAAAGTTGCGTTCATCTAGGTACTGTGTGTAGACACGAACAGCTTCGGGCAAGTCTTGAGGGACTTCAGGTACAGGTTTCGAAGATGCTCCTCTTGTGCCATAGGCACGTCTTATATCTCTATAGAGAGAGTACTTGATCTCAGCTTTCCATCCAAAATGAGGCACGACTGTACCGAACTTGAGCCTAAGTTTCGCAAGTTGTCTTACTGTATAAGACCGAAGTGTCAGCACTTGTTGACAAGCACTTTCTACAGAGAGGGGTGCAGCTGGATTGACCAGGTATTGAAGCAGATCAACCAGAGAATCTTTGAAGAACTGGAGAACCAATGAGAGTTCGCGATTTCGGTCCAGTTCTTTGGTTTTCTTAGTTAGCTCGCGCCTCCAGTCAATCTCAGTAATTTCCTTCAGGAGAAACCTTCCCCGAAGATTTTGAAACATTGCAGGAGTGTCTGCGATAGGAAATGATGGGATTACGATTTCATCTATGTGATGAGCGAACCGACACAGCTCTCCAAAAAACTGGCGTTGAGTTGCCAGCAGAATGAGGTTGTCGTAGCTCCCAGGATTACTTAGATTCCGTTCAAGTAGAAGTTGACGACGAAGCTCGGGGTCGTTAGGATCATTCGCCGCATTTCTAGCAGCTTGCTCAATTCGTGTTTGACAGCGTTGGGCATGGTCCATACGCAACGCATTGTCTACAGCTCGAGATGTCGGAACTCCACCGCATGGATCTTGTTCATGTCCGCCACCCGGAACGTCTCCGGGTTGTCTAGGGATTACACCATTGTTTGTAGATCGCTGATGCTCAAAATAGTGAGGATTGTGGATGACACCACCTGCGCGAACTCGTTGCCCAGTGCGCCAACTAAAGGCCCAGTGGCATGTGGGACACCACATTTGATCACAACCGCTCAATTTAGTGATTGGTGTGAGACAAGCTGGGTTCGGGCACGGCTTGGTGTCGTTCGCTAGAAGAGCAATAGTGGCTACAGTATCCTCGTTGCAAACATGATCAGGGTCATCGCGACCATTTTTGGGTTCATGACACCGTGAACACGAGTATCGTTCACAGAGACCACACTTCCATGCGGAAGACACGTAGCCTCGGCAGTCCGGGTAAGGACAGGGTTTGGTAAATGTTACATCTCGACGAGGCAAGGTTTCAGCTGCGTACTCAGCTCCCGCAATGTCCCGAAGTGTGTCTTGGATCTCTTGCAATTGATCAAGTTCTCTTTCATAGATCTCAGTTTCGCGTTCAAGCCGGTCAGCATCGCGAGCGACCAGAGCGTTGATCTCGGCACGAAGTTCCTTGTTACCCTTCATCGCGCCCTTGAAAGTTGCAGAGTCCATGTTAAAACGGTCCTCAGTGTCCCGGGGATACAGATGCTTCCAAGCCCAGAATGGAGTTGCTTGTTTGCGAGGTCTAACCACCTTTTTACGTTGAGACTCCATCAGTTCACGGACCCTTTCGACCTCACGTTGGTTGCGCACGCCTTCCACGTATTCCTGAGTTTGGGGTAGCAGCGATTTTTCACGACTTAAGAGCTCATCAACCCTAGCGGACCGATAAATGTCCTGAAAACTGGCAGGCATGACTCCATAGAGGAAATCGTCAGAGTATACTACTTTGCAGTACATGCACTTGGGTTCTGTAGCGTTATCTAACACGAACCGTTGTAGGCACTCCTGACAGCATTCCTCTCCACACTCAGGAGCTGGACAAGTCACAATATTATCTCTGTACTCGGCACAAATGTTGCACATAGGTCTCTCGGATGCTTCTTCCATCGGGTGTCTTATTACTAAAAGTAAATCTCTTTTAGTATATTCAATTTTCCCTTACCAAGATACGAGCGATAGAACGTAAGAAAACCCATGTTCAATTTGAACATGGGTTTTCTTAACAGTTAGTAGGATGAAGGCGTTACTCGTGGTCAGGTGTTATGGAATCGCAATAAGCCTCTAGTGTATCATCGTACCACCGCCAGTCATCGTAGGTCCAAAATTCAGAACCAGAGGGGGCAGATGCGTATGTAAAGCCGTTTAGACGTCGCTGGTCTAAACGTTCTTCGACGGGTGCAGTGCACCATTCGCAGACGGGACCATGTAAAGTTGCTAATCCAAGCCCTCGTGCGCCCGCATCACAGGCGTGGCACCAGTAAGTAGCAGGACACCATGTCTTGTCAGCATCCTTGGATTGTTTCCAAATAGTAAGAGCTTTTCTTCGACCAATTGAAGGTCGAAAGAGCGCCGCGTGAAGCATTTTGAGAGCTTTAGTGGTATCAAAGTCGTTGGAATCCAAACTCTTCCAAATGTTTCGACCGGCTGAGTTAGCCATCTCTGGTTAGATATAATCAAAACAACAACGAATTCAATTAGTTATGGGTAAATTGTATTGATCGAAAACCAAGTACACTGACTAGCTCATAGAAATGGCAATCAGGGATTACAGTGTAGCCTAGATTAATATGACGAATAAGCATACTAAGGAGTGTTCCATCGCGATGGACATAATCGGTAGGAATTATTAAGTGACCATACCGGCGTTTATATTCGCGAAATGCGGGCATATATAGTCTTGCGGCCAGAGCACTAGATCTTCGTAGTCAGTAATTGTTACATAGTCTAGAAGGTGCTTTAGATATCTGAAAGCAAAAAAATCCATCTTGGACTCAAGATGGATTTTTTTGCAGAAAAAAGAGTCCTAAGAATTCTGACGAGCATAGAGTAGTCTTGCGATGAGCTTGGGTTTTCTTTCAGTTCTAGTATCTGCACCGATCCGGGTAAGTTCCGACATGAGCTCCGTCACCGTCATCTCAGCAGGGGCAACGGCTGATAGGTCGCGAACTGTCGTGGGCTTTTTGGGTCGCGGGCCCGCTCGAGCCTGGGAATTCTTGATCTCTCGAAACTTGGAGCAGATCATCAGTGGAGCATGAAGTTTGCCAGCGTTGAGCTCGCCGTGCATCATGACTTCGTCAAGCCAGCGGGCTTGCATCTCGGCATCAAGTTCGATTCCGGTCAGACCTGTCTCTTCAGCGATGGCGTCGCGATGGCTGTCGTTGTAGAAGTCTGAAGCATGCCACTTCAGGATGTGAGGATTTTCTTTGATGTGCATCTCGACAGCGGAGTCTATCCAAGTTCCAAGAGTGCGCTTTTGGTCTGCAGCAACAAGTAACTGTGGATTATTAGTGAGACGTGAACAATTCTTAAGTCCTTGGTAAATTTTATCAGCAAGCTCTTCCATTGGATCTCGTTCTTCCATAGAACTCTTTTCTTAAAATTCGGTTTTATTCTGTTGTGGATGGCTAATTATTCACTCTAGCAATAGTGTGGGCAGATGCCAGCAGAACCTGGTATCGGTGTATGCACACGGAATGAGGCATTTAGGCTTGCGATAACCTCGGGGACTGGCAAAAAGCCTGGTGAAATGAAACCGGTCGCACCCCTGGAGCGTGTCCCGAGATCTTGAAGAAATTGATAAAACTGACTAAGAGACATTTCACGAACTTGGGTGACTACTGAAGCATCATGGAGCACCGGATCTGAAAGCATGATTCGGAGAACGTTTAGAAAAGCATCGCGAATGGAGACAGATCGGACCGAACTGTCGGTAGCGCGCCAATTCGGCCCGTCGTGGAAAACATCGTAGAGAGTTGAGATTGACTCACGACGGCATGTTTGATAGGGAAGAAGTGTGTCGTCGGTCAGGGTTGTCTCTCGACAAATACCCAGGAGGCGTTCTTTCAAAGGAGTCTGATTCCACCTAAGGTCGGATTCTTGTTGCATCCATTCATCACCCCTTAAGGTAATACCAGTATTTGAAGCCGACTCTACGAGAGCTGTAACAAGAGCGAGAAGCGTGAGATCAGATACAAGAAGCCTGCGCTGATTTTGAATAAGCTCCCGGGAGAGAGTGCAGATTTCGAGCATGCCGTTCATGACTGCAGGACGTGAAAGAAGTGCATCAAGTACTTCATGTCGCGTAGTCTCGATCAGAGACGTAAATTGGTCATACTGTTGCGGGATGGTGTTGGGTGTGTCACAAGATTCCATATATTCTTGACACAGCTCGAACAAGTGAAGTAGGTTAGCGGCGGGATCAGATGTCTGCTGGAGATCGCTGAGAGCTTCTCCGGTAAAACCGGTCGCAATCTTCGTATGTATCGACTCAAGTGTCTGAGCACGAAGAGTAGCGCTTGCACGATCATTTCGAAGCTTCTCCGCCTGCTGGCCGATCTGTGCAAGAAGCTCGAGACAAGAGTCATCTAGAGACTCCACTACAGCACCTTCGTCAACGTTCAGGCGCTCATGGATCATACCCAGCGGTTCTAGGCGTTCAGTAGCCAGAAGAATAGACTGGGCCTCATCGTAGAAAGGTTGACGTTCCTCATTGGACATGTTGTTCCACGCAGTATCCATGACTTGCACGACGTTAACTCGGATATCACGTTGATTCAAATGAGGGGCAATCTGCTGTTCGGCATCCTGGCAAGCAAGACTAAATGCAATTCGTTCCCGGATTCCAGCGTTAGGATCCTCTTCTTCCTCCTCCTCTTCCTCCTCTTCCTCCTCTTCCTCCTCTTCCTCTTCTTCCTCTTCTTCCTCTTCTTCCTCTT
>MDTC01001373.1_pt1 | contig 14791 bp, 16 predicted proteins | sample 811181 | NCBI WGS metagenome assembly MDTC01 (sample SAMN05326644, study PRJNA326480) | marine metagenome | isolation source: seawater | place: Pacific Ocean: North | collected 2011 | reverse complement strand
GGGGGAGCTGGCGGGCGAAGCCCGTCTGAGGGGGTCTTGTATCGCTCCCCTTGCCAAGCCGAGAATATCGAGGCTTGAACAGCAGGGGGAGCTGGACGACCGCAGGTCGGACTGAGGGGGTCTTGTATCGCTCCCTTTGCCAATGAAATTGGACAGGGGGAGTTGGACGAGCAAGCTCTCGGACTGAGGGGGTTATTCTTTCTTCATCGGGCTTATTGCTTCGTACACTTTACAACATACGCCTCAACAAACTCTCCTCCCCAGATTCCCTTCGTGCTGGAAGTCACGACGCGCACCGCGAGAGTGCTGCTTTGCAGCAGTCGAGCATAGGCGGGAGCCGACAAACCGCCGCATAGCGCTCGAAGAGCGCAACAAAAGCGATGTGATAACATCGTGGGGTCTGGGGTGAAAGCCCCAGGCGGGTGTGGCCGGGGGCGCGCACGCCTGGCAAACCCACTATGCCAAGCGGAGCGCGGCAGTCGTAGAGGCAAGTAGGCTGGGGAGGAAAGAGGAATCAGAAGCAGATGGCTTTGTAGCTGACTTGGATCGTCGAGCCGGCCTTGGGTGCAGTTGAGAAGTCGATACTGTTCGAGGTCGCGTCATACACCCATGTGCTTGCGCCTGTTGCCTGAACGGCACCGTTCACTTTGACAACAATCGACTTGGGATCGGCAGCACGGCTCAAGAAGAACTTCTTGCGTAACGAAAATGTCAGTGTCCCAATTTTCTTAAAATAGTTCGACCAATCAGAGAGACAAATCGACTCAACAAAGCCCCCTGTCTTCGTCGCGACATCCGCATATCGTCCACCAGAATACCCACCATCGAAGTTGCTGCTGCTGTTTCCTGACTTACAATTTAGGACCTGTTTATTGGTGGGGTCAATCCCAATAATCGCATGCAGTCGGAATCTATCCGCTCTGGGTCCACCCTTCAAGTTACGGAAGAAGTTGAGATAAAATCCCGTCGAGTTCGTCGACTGATCAGACTCATCTGAGACCACAACAATCGTCAGCGTCGCATCTTGTCGCAAAAACCCTTTATTGGCACCTGTCGAAAGAGGTGGTGTCAACGCCAAGTGCGCCGCTTGAAGTCCAGACTCAGGAGCATCCCCAGATGTCCCTGGTGTCGCGTTGTTGCGGAACACTGCTTCTGGATTGGGTGTCGTCGGTGTGATGATATTGGGCGAACCACGTAATGTACCAGGAACAGGTCTCGCGATCTTCCGCACATCCGTCGTCGTCACACCAATATGATAATCCGCATTGAGCGTCTTCGCCCACTGCAAAAAGATCCCCAGGTTCTTTTTAAGGGTGTTCTGCTCGGCTGACATCGAACACGAATTGTCAATGACAAATAAGATGTCGGCCTTCTCGTTACTCGCTTGCTTGAATGTATCCGTCTGGTCCGCCGTTGTCGTCACAGCCGCAGACAAAGCAACACTGACCGGAGACAATTGGGTCAATGAGTGTTCGATATCAAGTGTCGCGTTCTCCTGTTTAGGTGTCGCACCCGCTTTGTAACGAAGCCCAATCTCCACTGTCTTTCCAGATGGGATCTTAAAGGGAACTGTCGGAGACTTCGTGATCTGAAATCCACCAGATGGCACATTCTTGAAGCGCACCTTTGAGACCGTGACTTCTCTTGGACATGTATTGTAAATCAAGACCGATTCATTTTTAGATGAACAGTTGATCGTCGTCAATCCAAAATCAATCACATCTGGAACCACTGAAACACATCCGGGAACAGCGAGTCCTGAGAGCTGCGCGACCCGATTATTAGGTGTCCCGTTGGTACTAACGGTCACACTCCCAGTCAACGGAGGATTGCTGTTGATCCCCTTCTTCTCGTGGATAGGTAGAAAGGTCACATCCATCGTAAAGGCGTTCCCGGCCTTCACAATCAATGGAGGGTTACATGTACCAGATGAACACTGTGCAGGTAGATTGCTGATCGAGAACACCTCCGGCCCAAGATAAGGAGGAAAACCACTCCTGTCCGTCGCGACACCAAAACGTGTCACCGTACAATCAGCCGCTCCAGTGTTGTACCATTCGAGTTTTTCGACCCTCGCACGTCCAAGCACACTCAAACCATAATTGATCGTCGAAGGCCGCGCGACAAGATCACAAACTTTCGGCGCAAGCCCCTCGCCCGTCAAAGCCACGTCGACAATCTTACTCGCCGGATCGTTACTCTTGAGCCTCAATGTCCCCACATCATTCACTGCATCGACAGGTGTATACACAACACAAAGCTTGTCATTTCCGTTGGGTTGGAGCGTGATCTTCACAGGTGCTTTTTCGAGCTTGAACTCAGCAGACGTCCCAGCCACAAGTGTCGCAGGTTCGACCTCAAGTGGTTGATCACCGACATTCGCGATGGTCACACATAAGATCTTCTTGATAGGTGCCTTCCCAAAAGCCAACTTTGTCGGTGTCACCTTGATCTTTGGTGCCGAGACCTTCCCAAGTAATTGGACCTCGATCACCTTCTTCGAAGGATCATTACTGTGGATCTCAACAGTCCCTCTGTTCTCAACGACTGCGCTGGGCTTGTATTCGACAGCGACGTCCTTGTTGGCGCCCGGTTGGATATCGATATTTTCGAGGACTGGCATAAAGAACGCACCACTGGAACCCGCCTTAAAGGTAATCTGACTGATCTTCAACAGCGCGGCGCCCCGGTTCCTCACCTTGAATGTCTTCGTCACTACCTTCCCGCTCTGCACAAAACCATAATCAAGGGCATTTGGCTCGACCTCAATCGAAGGTATCGCGATCGTCCCACTCAGTGGCAAAATAAACGGATCTTTGCGGTTATTTGGGTTGGGATCTTCAGGTGAACACCCACCTTTACATGTAAACAAGATCTTCCCAAGGTCGGGCTTACGCTGTGTTGGGGAGAATTTGATCTTAAATTTGAAGCTCTCTCCAGGTTTGACTTCAAGGGGCGTCTTGGGCAGCCCATCAGGGAACGTAAAGGCCGGACTGCTACTGGCGTCCTTCTCAATCTTCTCGATATTGAGGACCGCACGACCTTCATTTTTACCAACCACCTCGATCTCTTTGTCCTGGCCTTCTTCGAGACCACCGAAGTTCGCAGGGTTAGGCGTCAGTGTCAGGCGCTGGTTGTTGAGCTGTGTGAGTAATGGAATGTCCAACTTGCCCTCTGCTGGGATCGTCGAATCACTCACAACCCGAAGGAGACCTGTAGGCGGCGTCCCCGCTGGAGCCTTGTAGGTAATCTTGAGTGTAAAAGATGCCCCCTCTTCAAGGGTCATCGGGAGCGTTGGGAGTGTATCCTGCAGCAATGTAAAGTGGGACTTACCAGTGATCAGACTGACACTCTCAATCTGAATGGCTCCAACCTTCGCAGTGATCTTCACCTCCTGGGTTTGCTCCTGCCCCTCTTGTGCGTCGAAAGAAATGCTCTCGGGAGCTGCAACGAGATGGCGCGTTGAACCGAGCCCACCTGTCTCCTGACAATCACAACCCACAAACAATGTTACAAAAAAGATCAACAGATGAAAACATCTGTACAAGACTTGACGCTCTCGCATATTCCTTCCTTTCAACGACACAAAGGGCCAAACCAACTCTTTCTCCGAATGGTCTTACCCCGATTCATTCGATCATATAGCCACTGAAGATACGACATCTTCGTCATTTTGTACAGGGCTTTGGAAGGAACTGTCACGCGCCCCTTTTTGCTTGAAATAGTCTTGCTCCTCGACCATCGAGACAGGCGTAAGCACAAACTAATCCTTCTTCTATTGATTCACTTCAATCATCACATTGCCTTTTTTGTGGCCTCGGTCCACATAGTGATGTGCTTCGACAATGTCCGTCAGAGAGAATGTCCTGTCGATGACTGGCTTCAGCTCACCCTTTCCAGCCATCTCAATAATCTTCATGAACGACGTGATTTTCGGGTTAGGCGTCCCATTGTCCACAGAGACATAACGACCACCATCCCGAAGCGCGTGCTTGCTCGCCTCTTTCACATCCGAGGTCTTTGTCTCACCGACTGCATCGAGGACAACATCGTACTCTTCGAGTTGGGACACAGCGTCTGGACTGGTGTAGTCGATCATTTTATCAGCCCCAAGGTATTCAACGAGACCGAAGTTCCGAGCACTACATACAGCAGTCACTTCTACACCGATGTGCTTTGCGAGCTGGAGGGCGGCAGTCCCAATACTCCCGGAGGCACCGTAGATGAGTACCTTTTGACCAGGTTGGATGCCTGCTTTTTCTGTGTAGAAGTCAGCGATCAAACCGCCATATGGGATGGCTGCTGCTTCCTTGAATGAGATCGAGGAAGGTTTTTTTGTCAAGAACCAGTCTTCTGGCAGACAAATGAACTCAGCATACGAACCAAAGCGTCTCTTTGTCGGAGACTTTGAGCCATATGCGACCACCTCATCACCCACTTTGAACTTGGTGACATTCTTTCCGACTTTATCGACAACACCCGCACAAACCATCCCCATGATTGGATTGCGTGGTTTGCCAAAGCCAAAGATCATCTGCAAGACCATTCTCGGGAGGAACGGAAATTCCAATCCCCTGATAAGGCTGTCACTCGCCGTCACACTCGTGAAGTGAATACGAATGCGCACCTCATCATCTTTTGGTTCGGGCGTTTTGACCTCTTGCAACTCCAAGACTTCGGGAGCACCATACTTTGTGCAAATGACTGCGTTCATGAGTGATTGTTCGCTGAGGGAATATTGACCGTTCAAGTTTTGCATCGCTGGGACTCCGTATATGTGTGAGTGAAGTTGAGCAACCTTGCTCGTTGTTTCTGAATACAGGATACGAAATACCAACAGACATTCGCAGAACCGAAAGTACGGTTTGTCAAAAAAGATCAAAAAGGTACACAGTCGTACTAAAGTACTATCCACACAAAAAAGGACCCCCTCCCCAAAGAAACCCCTTATCATTCAAGCGTATTGCTGCCGCGCTCCGCTTGGCATAGTGGGCTGGCTGCCCACACCCGCCTGGGGTCGTAGACTCCAGACCCACGATGCTCACGCATCGTCTGTGTTGCGCTCTTCGAGCGCTGGGAACGGGCATTTATATTCTGGGAACCGTACAGACAGGGTTCCGTTTGTATTCGTTTGTCAACACGTAGCACATTATTTCGATGTTTTCAAAAACAAGCTCAAGACGGCCTTGGCCTTTGGGGATGGGTTCTTTTTGAGGTAGCTGATGTACTTCTCGCGCCGTACTTTGTTGGATGGGGGGATAGCTCCGTTCTTCAGGAGGAAGGCGAGCATATTCAGGTCTTTTCTCACGAGAGCCGGGTACAAGACGGTCGCGTTATCTCGGTTACGGAGCTTGATATCTGCGCCATGTTTCAGGAGTGCCTTCACAAAGGAGCTGTCGCCATACGCAACGGCGATGTGAAGTGGGTAGATCGTTTTGGGTCCCTTCGTCTTAGGATTGAGGACGAGGCCTTTTTTGATCAGCACCTTGAGGAAGGCAACATCCTTATGATGGACAGCATAGTCGTAAAAGTCGGCGTTCGTTTTGGAACGGTACATATTGGCGAAGGACAGAGTACAGACGAGCAAGATCAGGGCGTATTGGGCCAGCGCGCAGATGGTGATGCGTATCGTTTTGTTCAGTTGGTATCGACAAAGGAGCAGGTTAAAGAATCCCAGCATCAAAAAACTCGCGGACCACAAGAACCCGATGGACAGGATAAAGGGCCAGGTAGCATCACCTGAGACGACGCTCTCGACGGGGTAACCAGGGAACAGTAACCAGATGATCGGGACAGTGGTGTAAAAGACTAGAAGTCCGGGGATACCGATCAAGATGAAGGTAAGAAGAAAAGAGACCAGAGAGGCGATCGAGGCGAAGCGCATCGACGGAGAAAAAAGAAAACCAATCCAGGAGACAAGGCGATTGATGATATGTTGAATCGTTTCCATGGGACTCACGTGCTTTCCGAAAGAGAGAGGTTGCCGTTCACAGAGACAAAAAACCGACGATACCATGCTTTTCATGCTTGTCAACGCAAAACCCCGATGGACCACAGCATCGAAGACATCCACAAAACTCCAATCCCCCTGTGACAACATCCGAGGAGATGCGTCAAGCATACAGTTCTGCGGCTTTCTGTATCTCTTCGGAAGCTGGTGGTGTCAATGCTCGCAGAAAAGACTTGTCTTTGGCTCTCACAGCAAGAGCTTCTTTGTAAAACTGAAATCTGGCGCAATTTGTATAGGAGGCGTTTGTCAGAAAGGGAGCATTTTCACATGAGAAGCCAAATGGGAAACGCTTGGGTGGTATGGGGGATTGGTACTGAAGAGGATGACTCACAATGGAACCGGCATACCACATATCGGTTTGTTCGGACATGTATGTGCGCAATTGCCGAGAGATAATGTGATCCAAAATGAGCAGTTTGAAGCCTGAGCAAGGGAATGGCCACGGAATAAGAGTCGTATCTGAAGCCCTTGTGTTGATGTCGGGCTCCTTATATTGAACATCCTCAAACCAGCCGAGAGCTTCGTATTCATGTTGTTGGGACTCATCACAAAACAAACGCCACTCCGGATCGGAAAACTCGGATTCAGGACACGAGATGGGATTCTTGTACAAAAACACATCCTCAAGGGAGGCGAATTTCAGTAGCCTTCTGTTGGGTGTCGAGGTCCATCTGTACCAATACTCACCAACCTTTTGAAGCCTGGTGTTGTAATCTTGGAGATGAGTGCAAACAGAGAACTCACAAGGCCCCCAATACACGAATGAAAGTTGATCAGCAAATGGGCTCTTTTTTATTTCAAGGTAGGTTTGATAGGCGGGATTAAGGAACAAATCATCCAATTGCATACGTACTCCAGATTTCAGGACATGATACCAAATGCTCTAGCTGGAGTGTACGTTTGTGAAGGGGGCATTGTTCAAAATAAGTCATTTGCATAAAACGTCGATTTCCTCGAAGCCAAATCGATGAATCCTTCTGAAAGCTCGAATGTCAGTATGTATTTGCCAAATGACATCATCGTTGAGTTTGCACAAACTCCTGATGCTCGATTCTTCGCAACACTTGCTCATAAACTTTCCAAATTGTCATGATTTCAATTCCCTTCAGCATTCGTATCGACCTCTCCACCAAGCCCACCGATATGAGCATTGGAAGAGTTTGGTTCGAATCAAAACACATCCCTCCGAAGACATCGAAGATTGACTCCCTCAAAACTGGGCATCTACACAAAAATAAACCTACCATCATATCAACACACAGGATTTTTCAAAGACGTACCGGCTCGTCCGGTTACTACAAATCCGCCATATTCTGCCATATCCATTCAATCATTTCCTCTCTTGGATGCTCTGGCTTAACTTCCATCCCAAGTTGATTTGCGAGTTCAATTAAGTGGTCAGTACGTATTTCCTTCAACAGGTCGCGCCGTACTTTTTTCGGCATAGCTTCCGACAAGATCAAGACTTCATAACCTTGGCGACTTATATCCCGATTCCCACGCAATGTGATCCTTTCAAGACTTTCCAACTTATTTGAATTAGCCAATGTTTCAAGACCTTTGTCACTTATTTTGTTGTGGGAGACATCGAGAACACGCAAATGTCTCATATTGTTCGAATTGACGATTGCAGTTAGCTGTTTGTCCCATAGTTCATTTTCGCTTAAGTTCAACACTTCTAAATTGCGTATCGTTGGAGAGCAAATTAATGCTTCAACTCCTTCACTTCCTATGTGGTTTGTTCCAAGGTGCAGAATTCGAAGATGACTTGTATAAGGAGAGTTTGCAAGTGCGATAAGACCTTCATCCATAATCTCATTGTCCATTGCTTGAATTTCGACAAGCATCTGAGTTCCTGGAGAGGCTGCAATTTTTTGCAGAATCCAATCTCCGCCACTTCGAGAGTTGAATTCAAGCCGAAACTCGACAAAAGGAGCAGCTTCATGCCATTCGAGAAAGCGTTCAACAGTAGTGACGGTCCACTGTAGAGTTTCAAATTCCTCCAAGTGTTGCGTGCAATATGGGATCCAGAGTTGTTGATGAATATCAGGCCGAGCTCTGTAGTTTTCCAAAAGTAGCGTACGAAACTCATACGTCCAAGATTGATGATCTCTTTCATGTTCCGCAGAGCTCAAGAGCTCTCTCAACTTTGCGAATGTCTCTGTATTCTCGGATTTATCGACATTAAGTTTATGTATTGTCATTCAATTCATCCCTTTGCGCAAGCTCACGCTGATTTTACTTTTGCGCTCTTGATGGATTCCAGGGTCTTTGGCTCACCCGGTTACGTTTATGTGAGGTGAGGTGGTGATGTGTCGCTGACTTGGTGATGAAAAGCACGCAACCGTCTTTAAAGCACATTCATCAATCTCGACTTTGGGTTCCAGTTTGCAGCAAGGACTCACTGTGCACCCTCAGGCCGGCTGTCATGAGGAAGACGATGTTCCCACCTCCCCAATAACCAAGCTCATCGGCATTTGAAACGATGGCGGGTTTTGCGGTAGAAAAAATGGGCAGTGGGCCAAACGTCAGCCGCAGCGACTTGTCAGGCGACGGCTTACTACACATAGCTGAAATCCGCCACGACAACTGCGTGGTCGCTCGTTGCCTTCTTCGCTGATTCATAATCGTAGCTCATTGCCTCTACTTCCCACTGAGGACTGTGGAATATGTGGTCGTATCGACGTGGATACCGTCCGGTTACAACGTGCGAAACCGCAAGGGGAGAGCCCTCGATGCCCTCGCCAATATTCTGCAAATGAACCTTGAAAGAATCAAAGAGCGCATGCTGAGGTGATTCACCGAAAATCATTGCGGCGCATCGGCCTTTATCCCGATTGTTGAAGAACTCGACCTCAGCCCAGTTAAGGCTATCAACTTTTGGCTCGTTGGCATCGCAACATAGAAAATCAATGGACTCAGATTCGAGAAAATCGGCGAGTGAGGCAAAATTTGACGACTTGGCTTTTTTGTAATCAACGCCAGTAAGTGAATGAAAATTTAAGGTTCTGACAAAAGTTCCTCCCACCTCGACTTCTGCTACAAGGGTGCGCTCCGGAAACACCGACCGCTTCACCAAGTCGGATTTTACGATTGCAGCCCCGAAGGCGAGAGTAGCCACACCCATACGGCGATTACGGCCTTCGTTCTTTCCAGGCCGTCGATACTCCAAGCTAAATGCAGAACCTGTAGGTTGAAGATGAGTATGCAACATAGAAAATGCGAATTCCGAGACTTCCTGAAGATGAACGATAGTCGGTGTCCGAACCTCCGAGCGCAACAGTTCTAGAATAGCCCCTGTGTCAGAATTGATCCGAATGTTCCACTGGATTATTCGAATGTGCATTGGTCTACCTGCCGCCTCACTTGTTATGATCAAAAGTGTCCGGTAATGAGATTCAAGAAGGATTATCATAGTACGGAGGGAGAAATCTGTTCAAATCATCAATAATCCACTCAGGAGTTTCACCATGACATTTATTTATTGATTGACCATTACTTGTAGCTCCGCTCCTTTTTAAGATACCAACAAAATTATCAGGAACTTTGCACCATAATGCTGTAAGAACAGCTTTAAAATTGAACCAACCACGATGGCAATTATCATTTCTCATCCTATCTTCCAGTTCCTCTAACAGTTCAATGTCCAATATTTCATCAACAGTTGGAATCCGATAATATGCTTTAATGTCTACGCTTGGATAAATGTGAATCAATCGCTCAATTGCATAGTAAGAAATTCCAACCAAGCAGATCATATAATTTGATAGGCCATACCCTTGATGCCTAAGCATTAGCATATCTTCTTTGAGTTGTGTTGCAGCGTAAGCGGCATCATCTAACCGAACAAGCTTAATCTTATTATTGACAACAAACTCCATATTCTTATAAAACTCATCATGTTCTTGTTGTTGAGCCCCCGGATAGAACAATATGCAAGAAGGTTCTCGATGCAAATTTAGTTGAGGTAGAATGTAGCTACCACTTTCATTTTGTTTACACTTAACTTGTATTGCGTAATCATCCCCCCCTACAAAATTGCGAATAGCATCAGAAATGTATACCAATGCTTCGTCATACATCTCACGTGTAATAAGTCTCAAATTGTGAATCAACAGATCAATAACAGCTTCAGCAACACCGCCCCCTCTAAGATAGCTGTAGAAAGATTCGATCCTTTCCAATTCAACTAACTCTCCAAGCTTATTGGTCTTACAAAGTGTCTCGGGAAGAAAAAGAGCATTATTCATTTCAGATTTTTGTAGAAACGAATCCCGCAAGCCTGTTAGGTGTCGTAACATATTGTCAGACAAAGAAAGAAAAAGATTTCTACCTGTTTCCGGTGTAATGACATCAGAATTGTACACATCAAGAAATAGTTTTTTTAGACTAGCTACTTTGCTATCAACTAATTCGACATCTTGTAATTCGACATCTTGTAATTCGACACCTTGAAAAATAACTTCCTCCAGTAGTTTATAGCATCCTTCAGAAGTATATTCTTCATCGAAATCATATAGTCGTGGTAGTTGATGTAGATGATGATGAAAGTTCCGGATTAACCACCACCAATCTCTAGGAGCTTGCTCCGGCAAAAAGCGTTGTGCGACCGTAAAAAGATTGTTAACTATTAAATCATCTGATAATTGGTTGTTCATGAAAACTCCTCAAAAATGAATGTATAGCTAAAAATAGTTAAGAAGTTATAAGATTGAAAGAACAAATTGAAAGTTACGCCCGAACTTGCTATTCTATTGAACTCATTCAATGTTTGTCCGCTTTTTTGATGCTCTTCACAATAGTTGTTCAGATATCAACAGAGTATGTCCAAATATCGCACACCTGTCAAGTGATATCTTGAACTCACTCGCGGAGGAATTTCAGTCAAAAGTCCTCTCGCTTGCCTGTGAGCAAACGCCAACACCTCAAAGCCCCACAAAACCTGACCTACAGGCGATCATTCCCATTCAGAAAGTACCACACCTGAATTTTTGGGGTGACACCGTGTCACTGAACACAATCACAGCAAACACACTCAAAAAGCATCCCAGCAACATGACACCAAACAACACCCCCCCCAAATACGCCTCCCCTCCCCCAAAAAGATTCACGCCCTCTCCTCTCCACAACCCCAGTTCGGCTCCCGACCCACAAGAAAGAGCATCACCGAACGTCACAACCACATCGATGTCACCACATCAATATCACCCCAGCTCACATCACATCGCCCTCGTGCATATCGTTTGTATTCCGACTTCGTCGGTGTTCGGAACGTTATGATTTGTATTGTTTTTTGATGGCATCGCACAAGTAGGGAGAGTTGGCGATGAGTTCGTATCCATGTTCATTGATGGGATTGTCGGAGATCTGAAGTTCTTCAAGGTGTTGAAGCTTTAGGGAGTTGGCAAGAAGCTCGGCTGACTGATGACCGAGCAAATTTCCTCTTAGGTCGAGAAACTTCGTGAGTTTGAGGATGGGGGATTCGATGATGTATTTGAGCTCATCATCGCGACAGTCGGTATATGAGAGGTCAAGTCCAAAGGAAATGAATGGTGCATACTCACTCATTTCTTCGAGTTCATCGAGAGAGCCGAACGAAAAAAGTGGTGATGGAATGAGTTCTTTGTGCTCCTCACAGTATCGTCGCCAAAGCTCGATATTTTCTGGTGATTCGGACGTGTCCACGTAGTAGAGCAAGTCCCAGAAAGTCCTTCTCCAGAGATCGTCGTGGTTTGTATTTGCAAGAAGAGTCCTCAGCTCGGCGCTCGTGTTTCTTTTGCTCATGTGGCGACCTGAAATGTACCATGTTTACCGAGCTTGAATGTGAAGAGCTTGACCTGGATGAAAATGAAAGAGAACGTCCAAGTCGAGTGGCGCGGCGAAGCCACGTCCGCTCAAACGTCTTGTTGGCTGGCGATGATTTCGAGAATCACTTTCCAGGCCTTCTCGAACGGGTCATCCTTTGCCTTCCTGCTCACACCTGTTCCTTGGCGGTGAACATTTTGAATCGAGCCATCCTTGAGCCTGTACATCACTGATCTTAGCCCGACGTCATCATAGCACATATCCTTGGGCTTGGCTTGAATCAGTAACCCCCGCAGAGACTTGATACGGCCCAGATCTGCTTGAGAGAGGTAACCATCAGTTTTCACCTCTTTTTCGCCAGCTTCCGCAGACCATGAAGTGCTGACCTTCTCATAATAGCCGCTATCGGTAACTCGAATTGTGAATGAGGCTAGGTCAGCAGAGAAAGTCGCTGTTGTATCTGCCACAAGTATCTCGGACTCTTTCATCATGCTGCGCACCTTACCAGCCAACTTGTGTGTGTGGAGGCGTCTTGTCCTGACACCTACGAATCCGCACATAGAAGTATTGTCGACCACTGCATACTTCTATATGTTCCAAGCCTTGAGACTTTACATAAGAACGTCATCAAAGTCTGAGCTTGCTTTCGGAGCAAACCAGAGCCTCGACGGAAGAAGGATATTTGGAAGGAAAACGAATTATCTATGAGATCGACGTTTGCTTGCTCTTACTGTAAAAAAAAGCGAGCATGAAAAACAAAAGCCACGACAGGTCAAAGTTGTTGGTACCCTTTGCAGAGCACACACAGCCAGGAAACGTTTTTGGCGTTGAGGAGCCATCCTTGTTCTTTCCGTTTGGCTCTTGAGAGGTTCCACCATCAACATCATGGCCTTTTTGTCCATCCGCTTGAGAGCCGCTTTCAGTTTCCCCATTCTCCGATGGAAATGGGTTGCATAGGTGCATAGCTATGCTCTTTATACCACGAAAATCAGTGATGACTTTGTTCGTACGACAACCAAAGCGACAGAGATCCAATACGTCACCTTTGCAAGTCGGTGTGCAATTTTTTCGACATCCACACTCGCGACCACAGGTTTCCTCAGTGATCCACCAAACTTTGCTATCTTTGCACCAGGCTTTCTTTTTTCCGCATGAACAGATACATGCTTGTGACGTTTTCGCGAAAGTCACGAGGCAAAGGAAGAAAACGATGAGCAGAAAGAGATATTTCATGGTGTTGCCCTTTTGCCAAAGTGCCGTTCTTTTAACGCTCTCCACTTTTTCATGTATTGAGGAGTTCCTTTTTCAGACTCAATGTCCTTACAATCTTTCTGGAAATTCATCGACGCTTTTTTATACGAAGAGGACACTCGCAATGCAATGGGCTGTGCCCATTTTGCGTAATCCAAGTGTTGACGTCTAGTGATTGTTGGGCTCTTGAGCTTGGAGACATATAAACGCTTCTTTTGCTTGTGTTGGAGGGCGTTTCGGTTCCGAGAATGTCTTCGAAGTCTCCTTCAAGACCTCAGAAGCTGCTTAAAACACGAGTTTTTGCTCATCCAAAGCCTTCTGAGCAACACCCAACGCAAAAAAACCACGTCCAATCCCACCAAAAGCAACCCAGAAGACTTCAAAACATCTTTTTCTTCGCCTTGCTCTCCTACCAACGGATCAAAAAATCAATTTCATCCGTTCCAAGCAACTCAGAAGCCTTCAAGTGAGACTTATGACGCGCCTGAAGCGCCTTGGAAGCCTTCAAGTGAGACTTTTATCGCGTCCAGAGCAGCTCCGCTCCCTTTACACGATCAAAAAAGAGCATCCAAACCTACACCGAACACAACAAAACATCTTCTTGAAGTCATCCAAGCAACCCCAAACACCAAAAACATGTTTTTCTTGGTCACCAAAGGTCACAAGAAGAAAGCTTTTCCAGCCTGCCCCAGCTCAAGAAACCGGATTCACAGGAGGCGCAGGTGTATCATTGTTCTTTTTGGGACGCCCTCCTGTCGGACGAATGCGGCTGACAAGTTCAGTGTTGCCAACAAGGCGAGCATAGTTCTCAAGGAGATGATCGAAAGAAATGAGCGCGTTGCGTGCCTTCGACAACAACTCGCGACGCTTGATTTGCGCCTCTTGTGTCTCCTTCTTCTCGATGTTTGTCTTGGTGATCGCATCACCCAACTTGCCCGAGAGCCCCTTCAACATCCCCTGCAATTGACCAACCTCCCATTTTGGCATGAACGAATTGGTCGGTTTGGGCATCTCTTTGAGCTCAAGAGAGATCTCATACGCGCTCTTGAGCGTCCGCGACAAAACCACAGGATCACTTGCGATTGGACCATTCAAACCAAGGGTATTCAGGATCTCTTCACCAAAAATCCCCCCCAAAGTCTGCTTCAAAGAAGATGTCCCCTCACGCGTCTCCACATTCACACGATCGCGAAAATTGATCGCGTCAATGTCTTCGCCAGACTCCCTGATCACATCACGATCAGCTGCAGCCAACTCATCGACAATATGCTTAACCAACGAAAACTGATAATCCAAAAAGGTACTTGATACAGGCTTCGCGTCCTTCGTGCTCTCCACAAAAAGCCCATCCAGGCTCTTCGACAAAGACGAACCATACGTCTTGTGGATACTCTCAGCGTTGTTAAAACGCTTGATGAGTTGATCGACTATCGCAGATTGTGCCATAAGTATACTCTCATATCCCCCTGGATATACCGGGGCCAAAGGTTATTCAGAAACAAGAATGTACACCTGAGTATCATAGGCTAACAACACATGTCAACCACCATATATAACTTAGGTAACGACACCCCCTACGATGTGCTCGCGAGCTGTTGGAGACTTGAAAACTGCTCCGGCAGACGTTGCACTTGCGTCCAAAGCAAAGCGTCCTATGAGGACGTTTGCTCCGTACGCTTTGCAACATATGCCTCAACAAACTCTCCACCCTGAGCCTTCGGCTCT
>MDTC01202414.1_pt1 | contig 14793 bp, 6 predicted proteins | sample 811181 | NCBI WGS metagenome assembly MDTC01 (sample SAMN05326644, study PRJNA326480) | marine metagenome | isolation source: seawater | place: Pacific Ocean: North | collected 2011 | reverse complement strand
CCATCAGGAACTTCGACTGTAACTGTGACCGTTTCTTCATCGTCTGAGTTCAGTGTCACTTGGGCTGGATCAACCGTAGCATCAAGACCATCGGAACGACAACTGGATGAATCATCCATTTCGATACTGATTGTTTCTTGGGTTTGGCCGGTATTTTTCACAGTGATTTCCCATTCGACTTCAGCCGCACCATTGTTGTAATTCTTGGTCGCTTGGCTCGTCGAAAGTTCAACACCCTGTGCAGCGTTTCCGGAACCTTCTCCCAAGGTTGTAGTCACAGAGACATCGCCTTGAGCAGGAGCACCTGGTGTGCCAGGTTCTGCAGCCGATGCGGTTCCTGTGACAGTGGTTTCACAGTCATCTGCGGTTTGATCGCCTTCAGTGACGTTGACTGTGAGGGTGACTTGTTCATACGAACCGGCTGCGATGGTCCCCGGAACTTGTTCAATCGTGCTACTGTAACCCTGGCATCCGCCTGGTTCTTGGCTGGTCGCCAGTGACACCGTCATCTCTTCATCCCCAGTGTTTCGAACAGTGATGGTGTACTCAGCAGGTGAGCCCGGGGAGGCCTCCTTTGAGGAAGAATCAGAGGACAGAGTAACGGAAACTTCGGCCGAAACAATAGGGCTCAATGACACGAGCAAAAACATGGCGACAACGCTGAGGCAGCGTCCGCGCGCGGGTGTGCGCATGAGGGGGCGACGGGTAGACCCCCTCAAAAGGGCGCCTCCTTGACGGTTCACACGTTCACCTCCTCAACAAAGGTAGAGACACTGGCCTGACAATTACGACAAACGGTCAACGTCGATGCACTACACCCAAACTCTGAGAGGTGATATCGAGCACCACAGCTGGGACAAGCACGTCTGACTCCAGAAATGGGTTGGTTGCAACCCCAACAGACAATTCCCGAGGATGATTTAGGTGTGTTGAAGGCCGTAGGAGGAGGGGCATTCATAGCTGGTTTTTGGGTGGTTTTTTCTTCCCTCAATCGCATGATAAGCAGGCCGGCAAATACCAAACCTGCAACGATGAAAGCGAGTAACAATACGATGGCAATTGTGGTTGCCATACTGGACTCTGTCGATCTGGTTGGATCTTTGGCGACATCCAATACGACCGAATGTTGTGAACCCGGAATTTCTGAGTTCTCAAAACTCAACTCAACACTTCCTTCCCCAGAGGAACCAGGAGTGACCAAGACACGCAGAGCTTGAGTTTCATCGATGCCGATGTCAATCAAAGACGATTCTTGAATTTCAGCAGACCATCCCGAGGGTGTTTCAATGATGACCCTCTCGTCAATCGCTGTATTGCCCATATTTGTGACTTCAAAGTGGACTAGTGAGGCCTTCCCTTCAACGGACTCCTCAATTGAAAGAGTCCTCCACTGAACGTTGGGGAATGATGCGACAGTCATGAAAGCACTCGCTGATTTTTCAACACCATCTGCTGAGATGGTCAGCCCGATTTCAGGTTGCCACCCTGCCATTGCGAAGGCTGGTGCTGTGATGATGCAGCTGATGGTCGCGGCACCACTCGATGCGAGTTCTGAAACGGGATCGCAAACCCCCTGCCATGTGCTATCCGGGAGGTCCAGATTCAACTCAGGGACCCAACTTGACACTCCATCATTGAACAACTGCCACTGGGCAATAAATCCGGGGGCCCCTACAGGGATTTCAGCAATATTCTCCCCCATAGAATCACTTATTCCTATGAAGGTCAGAACTGGTTTGGCCAATTCGACCACATTCAAATCTCCATCCCAGGATACTCTGTACCCGTTTTGGGTGGTCAAATGCAATGTAATTGGGCCGCCAACGGCCTGACCATTGCCTTCCAATCCAAGCATGTATGATGCTGATTCGCCAGCCTGAATCGTAACAGGGCTCAAGCCTGTAATGACTGACCAACCACCTGGTCTTGAATCTGCATTGGGATTCAGGACCAAATCTGTGTTGCCTTGATTGGCAATCGTGAATTGAAGATATGTTGTTGAATCGGGTCGCAGTGTATTAGCGATTGATTCTGCTTCAATGGTTGCGTAATCAAATTCTGAAATCTCCATTCCAATCGTGTATGACCACGATTGAGATGGATCAACTTGAGAGATCACTCGAAGGACTGTTTGCAATGTTTGTCCCGGAGGAGGTGGAGTTCCCAATTGTGGTGTAACAGTCATCTCAACGGTTCTGGCACCATTGAGCGGAATGGCTCCGGTTGATCCTGATGAGGCCCCTATGGATGAACCCAGACTGTCCAAACCAACATGCCAACCAAACGGAGATTCAATGAATAAATTGTATCCTTGCTGACCATTTCCTTGATTCATGACATCAAGTTGGAATTCTGTTGGATTGACTGGGTGGACCTGCAGTGTCGAAAATGGAACTTGAAAACTGACATCAGAAAGAACCGGAACATCGAGCGTAAGGGTGAGAGGGAATTCGAGATTATTGTCGTCATCTCTAGCCGTGATGGTCAGTTGATACAAACCAGGTAAGGGAGATTCACCATGAACCAATGTGAACCCTACGGTGGCAGATTCGGAACCATTCAGATCGAAGAATGTCTGCGTAAATGATGGCAACCATCCATTCATTTGCTGACCGTTGTTGATTCTGGTCGCAGCGGAGGCGCTGATGGAAGCATTGGTCGAAATCAAAGCTGTATTTCGAATCTGTAATTGCCAAGAGGTGCTAGGATCACTGGGGTCATCGATTTCCAATACCGTCTGCGGTGTCGTCACTCGAACACCCGGGGCGCTGACGGCAATGGGAATTTCATACAGGTTGTTGTCTTCGTCAATTTCCTCTTCCAAATTGTCTGGATCGATTCGAATGGTAATGGCCTGTGTTCCTTCGTTTACAGGTGTCCAGTCCCAAGTGGCCCAGCGAATCATTCCAGGGCCCAAATCAAACTCAACTTCACCCAAATTTTGAGTTCCAGCGATGGCCTCAATTCGCAAACCATCGGCTGAACCGCCACCCTGATTTTCAATTTGGATGGTGATTTGACATTCTTCGTTCACCTGCGGAATGGATGTTGACAACGCAAATGATGCTGGGATTGGCAATGGGTCACTTCTCAAATCGTTGACACCCGCACCCCGTACGGCCAGCGCAAATGGTTGATCACTACGTTGACCTCCATGGGCTACATCGGTAATCTGGATTGTCCATACTCCTGAGGATGCTTGATCGATGAGGACGACTTCGACATTGTTCAGATTGTCTGCATCTCCTCCGGTTGTAGATCGACCATTCGCGAAATCGTTGCCTTTGTACTCGGTTCCATCAGGAGCGATCACAACCATGTTCAGGTTGTTTTGAAGTTGCGTTGATGACCAAGTGCTTCCAGGATAGTCCGACCAAGTCAATACAGCCTTGAATGGAGTATTCCCCCGGCTCAGATTGAATTCATACTCTCGGGTTTGACCACTCCGGATGGTATTTCTGTCATCCACCCATACACCTGAATCTGTTCCAGGCAACAAAGAATTTGCAAGATTAACCCGGCCCCAGCCCTCGTTCATGTTTGGAATATCACGTGTACCTGTGTCCTCTGCACCGAGGATGAGCATCCCCTTGATGAGGGCGCCTTGTGGCGATGGGCGACCTGCAACTTCCATCAAATATTCACGAATCAAGACCGAAGCACCCGCAGCATTTGGAGCCGCCATAGATGTTCCACTGTACTCAATGTACCATTGACTGCTCCAAGTCGCACCTCCTGTATCTGAAGCATCCTGACTGAGGCATGAACGAACCCAGGAACCCGGGGCTGTGACATCTGGTTTGATTCGGCCATCATCTGTAGGCCCGCGACTACTGCTGTCCGCAAGGTTAGTCGGAGCCCCTCCACCTCGATTGTGATGATTGCCAACTGCAACTGCATTCTTTGCTGTGGCAGGAGGAGTAATTGAATCTGAATTGGGGCCATCATTTCCTGCAGAAATCAAAACGAGCATGCCGTCGTAAGACCAGAATTGATCATACTGGCTGGTACGACTATCCGTATCTTCACTGCTCGTTGTATATTCACCATAGTAGCCATCAGTACCCCATGAATTGGTGTGGATGTGTGAATTTCCTTCGTATCCTTTACGGACCAAGGTATCCATACTCACGCCTCCGAAGTTTCCACTGCTGTCATCTTCCATGGCCTGGAAGCGAAGCGAAGCTTGTGGAGCAACTCCGGCATAGCCACCACGACTTCCATTGCCTAAAACGGTGCAAGCGACGTGGGTACCGTGCCCAGAGTGTTCGTCCTCAGTTGATGAATCCCCCCAGATGACTGATTCTACATGTTGAATTCGTCCATTGAAATCACCGTGATCACGGTCTATTCCAGAATCTGCAACTGTGATGCTGTGCCCACTACCATTCAGTCCAACAACGAAGTAATTCGAGACATCATCAGCTCTCATATGGCCAATCGCGACATTGTTGTCGATGCCGATTACAGGTTCAAGACTGAGCCATGCAAGGGCGGGGTCAGCCGCGACTGTGGCGATGTCTGAGAGTGACAATAGGCCAAGATGGCGACCTGTGTCAATCGGACGATGATCCATCAAGAATTCAGATGCTGTTTGGTCCAAATCACCCATCAGACCAGGCAATCGAACATGGTCCTGTGGCGTGGATAAATCTGCAAGGCGCCAGCCCGACAATTGAACTGCTGTCGATGGGATTGAATCAAATTGGAGTGTAGATGCTTCTGCTAAGAGGTCGCTGACATGTCCGTCGACCATGAACGCCAAGGGAAGTGAGTGAACGGCGGAGACCATCGATAAATCTGCAACAGCAGCAATCGCTTGTGGATGGCCTTGAATGAGGAAGCCCGATGGTGGGATGTGTGCTCGCACCTCAATCCCCGGCAATTCAGAAAGTGCAACACGCCCTGGCCAAAGTCCAACTTCACCATCGATTAGAACCAGAGCGATGTCGGTTCGAATGGTGGTCAGAACTTCGGGTATTTCGATATCTGATTCAAGGCCGTTGACCGAAAACACACCGAGATGGGTATCAGCAATGGTTTCTCGAATCTGTTCAGACCCATCCCAACTGGCTGAGGGTGATGCACTACCGATTCGATCTGGATCTGGTGTCAATACAATGCGTTCGATACCGGATGTACCCTCTTCAGCTTCATCTGGTATCGAAGCGGTTGGATAAGAAAGTGGAGCCAAGCTGCATAGAAGCAGGACTGTGAGAATTGTCAATGCAATTCGCTGCTTCATCATGCTCCCCATCCGTGGGGGCAAACTAGACCGCTTTCTATCTTCCCTGCTGTTGTCGACACCGTAGGTGTCGTTTACAACCAGTTTCGTTCTGCATCAAGTCTGTGAGATTCAAACGTATATTCTCCAACTTCAATGGTCCAAACATGTTTGGAAATCGGACCGCAACAGCTAGATTCGTAATCTAACTCAACCTCAATGAAATATGATTCCCAAATTGATGCACCTGTGATGACAATCTCCAGTTCGTCACCTGCAATCGATGTATGTGCCATCATCGATACCGGGCCAAAACTGGTGGAGTTGAGAATTTCACCATCAGCATCGTAAAAGCTTGCATCAACTTCGACATTTGCAATCCCCCGACTTCCAAAATTATGAATCTCCATTAGGACGACATGGCCACCGGATGAACCCTGTTTGTAGACTACGTCAACACTCACAGAATCTCGAGGGACCACCCAAAATCCTAGAGCGAAAATACTGAACATCAGTGCAGCCATGAATATCGAAGCAATGACCACCCGTGTGGGTGTGACTTTGGTGGCAACCTCCAGCGCCTTCTCATATGCCTTTTCAGCAAGTTCGCGTTGCTCATCAGTTGGATCAAAATCATCCTTCATGAGCTTCTTTTTCATGGTTTGAATCCGATCCATCAAACTGGTTTTGTCCGTGTTGGTCTCTTCCAATTCAGGGTTTTCAGGGTCCCCCACCAAGGTGTACATACCTTCAATTTCCTCTTCTTTGGCCATTGAATCACCCCAAGAATGTGGCCACTCCCGTGGCAATTCCCGATGTCAAAGGCTCGGGTAGCAAGTAATGGGTTGTTGCACCGTTGAAACCCATCATATTCAGTAGTGATAAATCAGATGCCAAACCATTGACACCAATGGTAGTCCCCGTCGGTATTCCGCCAGTAATCTGTGCATCAATTAACACGCCACGGCCATCAAACGTGATTCCTGCGACCTCAGCGGTTACCCGGGCATTGACAATGATTTGACCACCACGAACATCCTGGACTTTGAAAATCGTGTATGGATATTCGTCATCACCAATGGTAGTGACTTGGATTGTTGCGCTCTTCAGATTCTCTCCCGCTGCCTCCATTTGTTGCAGCCATACACCGGGTTGTGCAGGAATGTCGTTGGAACGCAAGTAGAGCCGCTCAATTCCATCACCACTACTGGTCACTCTCAAACCATAGCCATCGGTCAACTCGATGCTCATGTGACTGGCAAGATTCTGAGCAAGTAACAACGTGTCTCCACGGACCTCAACTGCTCTCCCGGTTGTTGAGATGAACATATCCATCCCTGGACCGGATGATGAGAATGACAAGGTGGAAAGGCCTTGGAATGTGAGAGGTTGAGTGATATCATACACTGTCGAAGGGGCTGATGTGAGATTCATCTGGCGAGGGAGTTCATGCAAAAATACGGTCGCAGGCCACCACTTTCCTACACTGAATCGATTCATTTGTAACATCAATGAGTCTAGAGATAGGCCTGTGTTCATCGGATCTTCAGCGTCCATTCCGACAGTGATTGTTGAACCGACGGATGCGGTCATATCGAGTTGCTTGGGTATCTCTTGCAATAGTAGTTCATAGCGAGTCGATTCAGTTCGATCGAGAATGGTAGCGTGAACAGCATCTAGTGAGGTGGTCATATTGTAGTTGGTAAAGATCGTTAACTGTGGTACAATTGGACGATAATCAGTCGTAATTTCAGATTCGATCATCAAATCAGTTGGTTCCCCAGGTTCAAATCCAAGCATCATCAGATGTAAATCTCGACCATTGTAGTTGTTGACTTCAATCATGAATTCTTGATTGGCAGGCTCCCACCCTTCTAATTCGATGTTGATTTTCCACTGATCGGTCACTGAGAGATTTTGATAGTCAACTGATAAATCAATATGTGGAGCGACATTGGGCATCCATATTCTGGATCGGAAGGCGGTGTGGTTGTCTTCAGACAAATCAGCCTCCATCGAAATTCCGTGTAGCCACTCGGGTTCAGGAAGTTCCATTCGCCCCTGTTGAGCATCGACGACCAAATCGAAAGGTTCGTCAGCTTCCAACTCAATTCCCACTGAAAAGTCTGTTCGCTGATCTTCGATTGCACCACCGGTGACACTGGTCACCAATTCGCCCAACATTCCATTGACACTTTGTCCAAAATCAGTGAATCCGGCAAGGAAAAACGCCACGCCTGCCAAACCCTCATCCTTGGTAAATTCGGGAATATCAAGCGCACTGGATTCTCCAACTCCACCTTGAGGAATTGAGATACTGAGATTTGATGGAAGTGGATTGATGATCATGTGTGCATTCAAACCGTCTGCAGGAGATTCATGGGTTGTTTCATCGATGATCACTCCATGGAATGGTGCATCACCTGGTCCCACCAGGAATGCTGTCCCACGTCCTGCTTCACCGGGTACGCCCGGAAGTTCAGCACCTAGGAATCCTACCTCTGTGATTCCATGGACGCTGACCGAGAGTGTTGCCTCAGCGATGTCTTGATTTTGCATGAAAAGGAAATGATCGCCATCCATCGTTTTGGGGTCGCTCGCGTTGGAAATCATCAATGAAATCGAACCGATTGGTGATTCTGCTATCCAAGAGACATCATCGCCGATTGCCATTGTGAAATTACCTGGCAACTGATCGATATCCAGTACCTGTCTCTGGATTCCCTCTCTGCCAGCATAGATGATTTCTGAAATATCACGATCGGAATTGAAAGTAAGATCGGTTGGAGTGATATCTACATCCAAAGATGCAGGATGATCTGAAATGTACACATATTGGAAGTCACTACCCAATATATCGATGCTGCCAAATTCATTGTTTTCATGTTCTAGGAAAAACACACTGAGCGGACCACCGCCTTCTGCACCCATCGAAATTTGCTGAGTTTGTGTTTCTGCATCATCAATCACATGCAGGGAATGGAGTCCTTCATGCAGTACACTAACTGCGATTGGGACCAACTTCTCAACTTGTCCATTCCGACCTTGAACAAATGGTGTACTCTTGTCATCCGCTAACAGAATATGGGGTCCATAAGCCACCGGAATGTCTGAAGAACCCATGACCAATTGTATGCTTCCAATTGGCATGGGTTGTCTACCAACTTCGAAATGAGTCATCATTTCAAGGTGTATTTCCGTTCCTTGACTCGCACTTCCAGTACTTCCACTGATGACATCGACAAGCGCATTCGGAATACTGTTCAGAATATTGGAAATGTCGATGAAAATATCAACAACAGCCAAAATGGTCACGTCAAGAATGGCGGAAAGAAGATCTAGACTATCATCAAATGTTCCAATGTCTTGTTCATCGCTACCACCCAACCAAAAATCTCCATACAGAATCAATCCTTTGGGGATATTTTCTGCATGAATCCGTGTCTTACGATGGTCTGTCTCAACGCCTTCTCGCAAAAACCACGATTCGTATTCTAGTGAGGTCATGGATTGTGTTGAGCGTAGCAGAACCAACGTATTGGGTGGATTTTGAGGGTCAATTGGAAGCGTGGGGTCGTTCACATTGGGCGTGTTGTCTCGTGTGAAATTTTTGACGCCAATGATCATTGATAATCGAGTGGGAAGTTGCCCGGGAAGTTCGGGCTGAGATGCGCTCCCGAGCATTTGGAAACAGCGTTCAATTTCCAATGGACTCATGGTTCCTGAAGGCATGCCACGAAGCCAAACCAATGTATCCGATGCATTTCCATATGGATCGCTGGCGCTCTCTTTGTAGGCACTTTTATTCTCGTGGAAATGCAACCACAAATCCGCTCTCCGATCTGCATAATATTCAATGTTGGTCAATCCATCTTCACCGACCGAGCCGGAACCTGATGGCAAAACACCATCGGTTCGAATCGTCAAATCCACAATCGAAGGTAGGCGGTATTCTGTCGAGTTTGGATGGACTCCAACCTCAAGATATGACAATTCCCACAAATCTCGATCCCCGCCATCCTCGGGTGAGAAGTGGGCATAACCGAATCCAACACCAACACGGCAATCATGCTCCCAAGAAGCATTCAGGTGGTAAGCAAAGGGCATGTAGTGTGAAGGACAATTGGTTTGCCCTCCATTGTCGATTTGGATTGAGATGGGGGCAGAGAGTGCTGCAATGGTCACCCCTGTATCCGATGGGTTGCCAGGGACTGGATTTGACAAACCAGCAAACAGCAATGTCAACGCTGAAATCAATTCTGCACCGGCACCAGATAAATCGAACCAAAATCGCTCAAATCCAATTTGCAATGCCCAGTCTGTGGGAGCGATTGTGAAATGAGAATCAATCATCCAGATGTAAGATTCTCCAGATTGAGTAGGATTGATTCCATACGCAAACGGTTTCAGCAATGAGGCCTCAAACGATTCCATATTTGCCCAAATTGGATCTGTTGGATTGATGACTTCAACACGATATTCAATGGTGGGTTCGATCCACAATTGGGTTGCGCCAATCAATCCCCAACCATCCCCAGGAGTTGTATCAAAGCCGAGGGTAATCCCCACACGAACATCCGGATTCTCAACTATAACGGTTCCAGGGTCATCATCGCCATCAATATCGATTTCGTGCATCAAGGGTGTCTGACTAAACAAACTTAGCAAAGATGATGAAAAGGGAACGACAGTGTATTTCTCATGATGTGGACCATTGTCTAGCGCTTGATACTCTGTCCAAATCACATAATCTGTAATGTTAATCAAAGTGCCCCAAATTGTATCGACAAAACCAGGTGGCGCATTTTGGCCGAACAAGATATCAACGATCTCAGGATGATCAAAACCAATCGGTTGAGATGATTCAACGCCCAATCCATCGAGGGCATTATCCATGTGTGTCAACGGGTCTTCCGAGCCGAGACTACGAACACCGTTTCGAGCTGGGGCGAGCGCGTTATCTGCTTGCAGTTCAATGACATCACTGTCCAATACCAAATCTCGAGTTTCAAGCACTTCATGCAATTCCGATACAATACCGAAATCTTCAGCCCGAACCTGAGAGGCCTCCACAGCAATCAATGGACTCAATAGTGGTAAAATGAGAACCAAAACGAGCGCGAAACTCGTATGATCCCTGGTGCGGGGCGCCGCGAGAATCAGACGAGGAGAGGCCTCCATCAGAATTGACTGCAACTCGGTCCACCTAAAGGGTCTCCGACCCTTGTGCGCGAGAGATGGGCGTTCATCCAATGAAAATTAACGGCGGATGATGTTCATATTTCCACACTTTGGACACGCAATTTGGGCTTGCTGTACACCGATGGGCATGTCCACAACATATTGCTGGCCACATTCATCACAAGCCCCTCGGACTTCCGTGGTTTGCGGTGAAGGTTCTTCCTCAATCACAACCGGCTCTGGTGTTGGTTCTGGAACAGTTTGGGTTGCCATTGGAACAGGGGTTGGAGCCGGTTCTGGAGAGGATTGATTGAGAATACTGGGCAATTCAATCCCACTTGTCAATACACTACTCTTTCCTGCTGGAGTTGGAGATTCCGCAGGGGGTTTTGTTTCAGATTTAGGTTCTGGTTTGGGCTGTACGGCAACTGGTTCATCTTCAAAGGCAGAAAGTAGAGCATCATCGTTTACTGATGATGCTGGAGTTTGGACCACGGGTTGCTGGGTACCATATGCGGCACCTACACCTGCGATTTCGGCCATTTCATCGCCACCTCCACGGGAGAATCCACTCGAGGTGTCGCCTCGATTTTGGAACATTGAAAGTTGCTCTTCCCGACCCACTTCCCGATTTGCTTCGGCCTCTTCAGCGGCCTTGCGGGCCGCTTCTGCTTCCATCAATTCGTTGTGTGCACGTCGTTGATTGATCGAACGATATAGGAAACCGCCGCCTGCAATCACAGCCAGTGCCAATAGGATGGCGCCTCCACCGTAAACATAGGTCATGGTCGCTGATTTCTCCACTGGCATGGCTTCAACATAGACGTTGATTTCACGACTTGATGACAACCCTTGTTCATTGGTTACAGTACATGTAATCGAGTAATCTCCTCCTTCTGTGAAGGTCCAAGTCACGATGTCCCCGGATGCTTGTTTATCGTCAGCAGTATTGCCATTTCCATCTGCATCCACAGAGCGATCGAAATCCCAAAACCATGTGGTTAGAGAGGTTTCCATATCGGTCGCATTGATTCTCCAACTGTTTTCTTCTCCCGCCATGACTTCTTTGGGTCCAGTAATCGCTTCAAGTTCAGGAGGTGTGCGATCTTGAATGGTGATATTGATGGTTAGATCTGTGGATCGATTGGCCAAGTCATAGACTCTCAATGTGATGGTATGGTTTCCTTCTGTGTTGAAGCTGTAAGTGAATGAATTTCCGGTTCCAGAATCAGGTTGGATGCGGGTGCCATCAGCCCACCACTCTTCGCGGTCAATGCCAAAATTGTCGGTTGATGAACTGGCCACAGTAAATGACTCGCCAAATCCTCGAACGATATTGTTTCCACCGTTGATAACAGCGACTGGATCTGTTTGGTCTGTGACTTGAATCGACAATGTACTGGTATCTGTTCGACCATCTACTCCATTCACACGCAATGAGATTGGGAAGGTACCCTCTGTTTGCCATGAGATGTCCGTAGAGGGGCCCGTCAATTCGTAAATCCCATCTCCATCCAAATCCCATTCATACGCATTCGTATCGACTTGATCGGAAAGATTGGGCGTGCTCGTGGCTGAAATTGTGGTCGATTCTCCCACATCCAATGAGGCCGAGGTCGATGTGATGGTTGCATCTAGGAGGGGCAATAATTCGATGATGACCGTGAAAATGGCTTCACTAGAACCATCACCACCACCTGTGGGACCCTGCTCATTATCAGCATACAACCACAAAGGTTGGTTGGAATGGTCTGCATCCACCGTCCATGTTACACTGCCTTCGGTGGTAATCTGTAACAGATCAGCCCCAGGAACTCGTTCTTCAGGGGCCGTTCCATCGAGATAATCCAAGCGTTGTTCCTCCGTGAGAATGAACAAATCTGGATTTCCAATCAATGGGATAGCTCGAATTGTGACTTGGGTCCCTTCATCAAGAACCAGTAGATTTTCATCGATTAATTTGGTATGGCTGTTGACACCCAATTGTACCAAACTGTCGTGTAGGTTCCAATAACTTGTAGTCGGGTATGAGACATCAAATGTCACTTGCAGTGAACTGCCGCCTTGAGCGCCTTGGTTGTCGTCTCCAAGATGATCAAGATTGTCGAGGATGACGAACCAGTTCTTGGCGCCTTCATCAGTCGGGACTGTCCAGTGCCAGCGTGCTGAACCGACCATGTTTTCGAAGATGGTGTCTTCCGCCCAGTAGGTCGCTGAGCGATAGGATTGGTCGTTTTGATACGCGGGCAAACCTGTGTTTCTAAAGACCAAGAAATCAAAGTTGACGTCGGCATCCACTTCGAATTCGACGATGGTTCCCGGTTGCAATTGACCCAGAGCAATCTTTGCACAACTTTGATCATCGATGATAATTGGATCTGGCATCGCTCCAATGTCTATGTTATCGCATGTAGTCGCTCTACCTTCACTTGCAGAAGTGAGAGGCAGTGATGATGTCACGAGCAGGGTGACGAGGAAAAGCACCACACGCATGTGTCGCATGTCGACTCGCTTGATTCGTTTACCTTTGAAGGTCGCCCATGACAGTGTGTCATAGTTTCATCTTATTCCAACCGCCATCGACCCGGACATGATGAAACATTTCTGTTGCATGGATTTCAAACCAATCTCCATCCAGTGTCGCAGATACTGAACCAGAAAAGTGCTCTCTGGCTTCACTGACCAAAGGGGAAAGGCGCTCGATTCGACTCGAATAATGGGTCAAGGCAAGCGCGTCGGATTTGCATGCACTGGCATGGCGTGCAGCATCTGTTGCAGTTGAGTGAAAATATTGTGTTGCCTTGTCTTGCTTATCGGCCAAAAAGGTGGCTTCATGAAACAACAATTGAGGCGGAGAAGGAAGCAACTCTGAATCAAATCCCATCGGACCAAAAGCCGTATCTCCACTGACCATCAAACTGCAACCTGGGCGAGGTTCGCCCCTGAAACTCTCTGCTGACAACTGTTCACCATCATGCATCAAATCATGGCCTTCAGCCAAATCAGCAATCTGACTCGTCGACAACCCCAATCCCTCTGCACGCTGGCGGTCAAACTTGCCTAGTTTTCCATGGGTCTCGAAATGATAACCACAGGATGGGACGCCATGATGGGTAGGGACAATGGTCACCGTTACACCCTCTAAAGGCTGTATCGGTGATTTGAACGGTTCATCACCGTCAAGTGGAATGAGAACCCAATCGATTTGATATGAAGACTCGTGATCTTTGGTTCCAATCGTTTGCCATTGTGAGAACAAAATGGCCAAGTCAGTAGAAGAAATTCCACTGTCTTCAGGTGGGGATTCACCTGGATGCTGTGTGGCCCAATCAATTGCCGCTTGCGTTGAAGGACCCATGACAACCAAGGGTGCACGACGTCCATCAAGATCCAAGGTTTGCAACAAAGGAAGCAAACCCCAAGTATGGTCGAGATGCCCATGCGTGAGGAAAATCGCGCGTGTACGTGAGAGACGTGTACGGTGCTGTGAACCGCTTGACTTGAGTCTTCGATTGTGATCGATGATTCGCTTTTGCATGCCCTCTCCACAATCGATGAGGGCCATGCCTCCTGGTGTATTCAGAACAGAGCCTGAGACGGAACGACCGTGGGCAAAGCGTGCACTGGAGGTCCCCAAAACGTGTAATTCGAACATTGTTCTACCTCGCGATTCAACTGAACGGCGCCCACTTTCGCAGGCGGCGCCCAAACAATGCGGGCAAGTCCATCCCATTTCAAGGGTTCACTGGCTCTTTGGGAATCGGTGTAGGAGGGAACCAGCGCAACAAGATGACATCCTCAATCGCTCGAATCCAGCGCCATGGAATCGCAACATGGATGCGATCTTCAACCAATTCTGCTGGAGGGTTGGTCACGAATAGATGAGTGCATGCCCAAGTATCGGAATCGACCACCATGTCGTGAACTGTTCCGAGAAAACGGCCATCCGGCAAAATCACCGGCATTCCACGAATCTCTGCGGCGGTAGCTTCGCCCATCGAAGTGTGGTGAAACGGGACTGCCCATCAACCTTGGGCCTGAATCCAGGCTTACTTGCCGCGGTTCAGGTTGGCCTTGAGGGAGGGGCGGAGCTTCTCTGCGCCCTTGCCCTTGTTGTGTAGACCACGGCCGCGCTTACCAGCGCTGGTCTTGCCACGGTATACTCGACCTGTGTGTCGGTTCTTTGTAATCCAACCCAGTTGCTTGTCATTCTGAATCGAAGGGTGACTGGGGTCGATGAGGATGATTTCGAAGAACTTGTTCTTACCATCTTCTCCAACCCAGTACGAGTTGAGAACCTCAAGGTTCGGGAATTTACGGGCGACGCGCTCTTCTGCGATTCGCTTGATGCTCTTTGCCATGGTGATTTTGAGCATACCCATCTTGCT
>MDTC01154715.1_pt1 | contig 14796 bp, 11 predicted proteins | sample 811181 | NCBI WGS metagenome assembly MDTC01 (sample SAMN05326644, study PRJNA326480) | marine metagenome | isolation source: seawater | place: Pacific Ocean: North | collected 2011 | reverse complement strand
AGTAATTTCTTCTTCCTCTACAAGCACTTCTTCGATATTACTTTCGATAATAACAGATTCAGGCTTCTCAGATGTAACTTTTGGAGCGCGCCCAGGAATCTTAGGAGGGGCACTGGGGATTTTGGGAGGAGTTAGTTTAGGGGGAGAGGTTATTTGCGGTTTTTTTTGTTCTTTATTTGTTCCACGGTTGAAGACATTTTTTGGCGCCCTCCTAGGCGGCCCTCTTCTCCTTTGCCTACTCAAGATACTCAATCTCCATCACATGGCCACCAAGTGCCTTAGATAAGGCTTCTTAAGGGTCAAATCAACTCCATACTACTTCAGCATGGTCAGTTCTCATCGAAGGATCTATGGCACTATCCTCTAATTCTGTGATTAAATTGTGTTCCAACATCTTTCTTCCTAGTTCTGCAATCATAGTCCCATTATCTACGCAATATTGTTTTTCCGGCCAAAAAGCCATTGCACCACGATCCATGCACATTAATTTCGCCATCTCTCTTATTCTCTCATTACAAGCAACTCCACCCCCAAGTAAAAGTTCTTTTTTCCCTGTATGTGCAAGTGCTCTCTCAGCAACTTCAATACAACTTGAGAATGTATGTTCTTGTAGTGACCAACATACTTCTTCTAATGAGTGTCCATCGTTAATTTTTTGAATTGCTGCAGTCAAAACTCCCGAAAAAGATAGATCCATTCCATGGACTCCATATGGGAGGAGAATGTTATCAAGACTAGTTTTAGAATTCTTTTTCTCCCATTCTAGAGCCAATTTTTCGATTTTAGGTCCGCCGGGAAAAGGAATCCCCTGTGTCCTTGCAAATTTATCAAGCATATTCCCAATACCGATATCTAATGTTTCCCCTATAACTCGGTATCTACCTCCTTTTCTTGCTATGACTTGAGTATTGCCACCACTTACATATAATAAAACAGGGTCTTCACAACCTGTTTGAAGCCTCCCTATTTCTATATGTGCCACACAGTGATTAACTCCAATTAAGGGGATTTCGAGCTTCTCTGATAATGAGCGTGCTACTGAAGCCCCTACTCTAAGACAGGGACCCAGTCCTGGCCCTTGACTAAAGGCAATCGCATCAATTTGTTTCAGAGATAAATTATTTATTGTAATGAAATCATTGAATTTCGCACCTGAAATTAATGCATGATGATCAGCCGCTTCACGAGGATGTATTCCTCCTTCTTCTGGGCGGAATAATGCTGAGGATGAAGATATAGTTTCTCCAATAGATGAAACACCCCCTATGGAGAACGTATGTGCTGTGCTTTCAATCCCTAAAATGACGCCCATTGTCATATCCGAGAAGGATAGGCCTTTCAAGCATCACTCTTGTCGGATGTCATGGATATCCTATTATTCAACATGGGGGAAGTCGCCACTTTGAACCATGGAGATCCTTCTAAACCGCTTTCTTGTATCCAAATGACTGATAGAGAGAAGCTTGTACTAGAGTCGGGGAATTCAATATTAATCTCTGAGGGTGTAATCAAAAAAATATCGCCAGAGGATGAAATGATTGAAGAATTTGCACCAGATTTCTTTAATGGTAAATCTAATTTGATTAATCTAATTGATGCAAATGCCAAAGCAGTAATTCCAGGACTTGTTGATTGTCACACTCATCTATTGTGGTCAGGCGATAGATCCAATGAGATAGCGATGCGTCAAAATGGCTTATCATACCAAGATATATCCCTTCAAGGAGGAGGAATTCATAAAACGGTTGAGGCGACAAGGAAAGCAACTAAAGAAGAATTAGTGTCGTTAGGCCAAACGAGAATAACACAGGCATCTATGAATGGTACGACTACTATGGAGGCAAAGAGCGGTTACGGTTTATCCCTCGAAAGTGAAGTAAAGCTTCTTGAAACGATGTCTGAGATTAAAAACAGTAATTGCAATTTACTACCAACTTGGCTAGGTGCTCATGATTTCCCTAAGGAAAAAACCAAAGAAGAATACATGGATGAATTGATTAACAAACAATTGCCTTATATTTCTGAAAGAAAATTAACAAAATGGGTCGATGTTTTTTGTGAACCTGGATGGTTTTCTGTTGAGCAAACAGAGATTATCGTCAAAGCCTCTAAAGACTTAGGCCTCAAAAGCAGACTTCATGTAGATGAATTTGTTGATTCTAATGGATTATCATTAGCAGCCGAATTGGGAAGTTGTAGCGCAGATCATGTGGGATTCAGTAATTTAGAATCAAGAGCCAAGGCTCATAATTCAGGAACTATGCAAGTTTTCTTACCAGGTACACCATACGTATTAGGTAAAAACTTAGGAGAAGGGATTAGAGAGTGTTTAGAAAATAATTGGAATTTTTCTCTTGCAACAGATTTCAACCCCAATTGTCAAACACTATCATTGCCATTTGTGGCAAGTCTTGCAACACACCGACTAGGAATTGATCCCTTGACAGCATTAGTTGCATGCACGAGAAACCCTGCTTCGACATTAAATTCCGAAATGAAGTTAGCCGTTGGCTCCATATATGAAGGCGGACCAGCTGACCTAAACATCTTGAAAAGTAATAATGTAGATTATTGGTGTCAAACACCTGGGCTGTCTCCAATAGAAAAAACAATTTTCTCTGGCTCTATTGTATAATCTTAAGAATAGGTATGTGAAACATTTTATTTTAACATAGTTAATAAATATCCTCTATCGAAAATCAATTGTAATTTCATTATTTCTAAAGTAAAAAATGTTTTTCGATTTAAATCACTTATTTTCTCGCTCGCTATTAGGCCGATAATGGTAGTTATCAGAATTTGAAATAGGTTGTTAAGAAGACTCAGGCTCTCAGTACAGCGTTTTTGAAATAAGTGCTGTTTTCGGTAAATAAGAGGGGGGTTTAGCAAGGTTTAGTTGCTAACTGTATTGAGAACATGATATGGCGACTTTCGAGGCTTATTGTATGAAATGTAAAAATACAGTTCTAGTCAGATCTCCAAGAATAATAACAATGTCTAATGGTAGAAATAGAGTTTCAGGATTCTGTTCACGTGAAAATTGTGATGGTAAGCTTTCTAAAATAATTAGTTGATTCTAATATCCAGAGAGAATCATTCATCAGGTATTGGTTATCCCCGTAAAATATCGGGCTCGTGGTCTAGGGGTTATGACGCCACCTTGACATGGTGGAGATCGCAGGTTCAATTCCTGCCGAGCCCACCAATAACTACAATTCTATTTTAATCATTTTTCAAATTGTAAGTTAATCTTAATTTTCCAGCGCCTTTGGATTTGACCTTCATAATAGTCATCTCATTCAATTTGGATGTATTGTCGACATGTGTTCCTGCACAAGGGCATAAGTCGATATCACGAATTTCTACAACTCTAAGATTCTGTATGCTGCTAGGTATTCTATTCATAAATTTCGTATGTCTCATTTGTTCATGAGATAAGATAGTTGCCCTATCCCAATTATGTATTCTTACTTCTTTATGGGAATTTATGACGTCATTCACGGCTTGTTCCAAGTCATTTGAATTGAATTTATCCCTATCTTCAAAGAGAAAATCTATTCTGGTATAATCTTCACTAATCTGATTTCCGACAGTCTCGCCACCAAATAAGTCATTGGCCATTGCTGAAACAATATGCTGAACTGTGTGCATAGTTGTATTCTTGTTCCTTCTATCTTGATCTATGATGCACTCTACCTTGTCACCTACTTCAAAACCCTTCACTGATTCAAGGGGGTGTAATATTGAATCTCCGGGTAATGTTTCTAACAACCTTGTCTGAGTCGTAGAATTAGAAATAAGTCCTTGGTCTCCTGGTTGACCACCACCTCTTGGGTAACAAAATGTTTCTTCAAGTAACAAGTTTTCATCAACAATATCTTTGATTATAGACGAAAAAGGAGGAGGATTTGTCCCAGGATGTAGATTCATATACAGTTTATTCTGCATATTCATACCTCAAAGATTTCTGTAAAATCTCTTGATAACAGCTTTCTGGCGATAATTTCAGTATCTTCCGAGGTGCTCCTATCTTCGGTTAACTTGGGGACATAATTCCTGACCCATGAATGAATTAAAGCTACAGACTCTGAAGGTTTTTCAGGAATATTATCCAAGGCTTGGCATGAACATATAATTTCACTAGAAATAACACGTGATAAAAGTTGAGATGCCTGATATGTTCTGAAGGCTCCTGTTGCACCCATGGAAACATGGTCTTCTTTACCCATACTTACTGGGATATTGGTCGTGGAAACTGGATTTGCTAGTAAAGAGAGTTCAGCAATTACCGCTGCTGCAACATACTGTACAATCATTAACCCACTTTCTAAACCTTCATTATTGGCTAAAAAGGCCTTTTGATTACTCCACTTGGGATCTAAGACCTGATTTATCCTTCTCTCAGAAATACTCGCAATTTCATGTATACAAACTGCCATATTATCGCTGATTAATGCCAATATTTGTCCGTGAAAATTACCTCCACTAATTACATCGGCTTTACCATTATTAGAGAAAACAAGTGGATTATCTGTCGCAGAATTAATTTCTATAGTAAGTACCCTTCTTGCTTCACGTAAAATATCGATCATGGGGCCGTGTACTTGAGGTGCACATCTAAACGAATAGGCGTCTTGCACTCTATCGCAATCAGCATGTGATTCGTTTATTTCAGAATTATTCAGAAAACCTCTGATTCTAGTAGCTGAAATTGTTTGTCCTAATTGCGGCCTAGCATCATGTATTCTTTGATCAAAAGCAACATAAGAGCCTTTTATTGCCTCTATTGAGGTGGCCAAAGCAGCATCTGCAGCAAATATTAGCATTTCACAATTAATTATGCTTTGACATAAATAAGCGCACATCTGACTAGTCCCATTTATTAGCGACAAACCTTCTTTAGCCTGTAGTTTGATAGGTGAAAGTTGTGCTTTCTTCAATAAATCAGAACTATCTCCTGTTACCCAACCACCTTCGATATCCTGAATCTGAGATTTTCCCTCACCGATCATCCCCAAAGTCATATGCGATAAGGGGGCAAGATCTCCAGAAGCGCCTAAAGACCCGATTCTGGGCACTACAGGGGCAATTCTTGCATTAATCATATCAATTAGTAATTTTATTAGTTCTAAACTTGCTCCTGAATTTCCTTTTGCTAATGAATTGACTCGTACCAACATCATCATCAACACAGAATCTGGGTTCATCTTTTCACCAACACCACAAGCGTGAGATCTGATTAAATTAATCTGTAATTCTTCAAGTTTTTCAGGAGGTATTGTGACATTAGACAATGCTCCAAATCCTGTATTTATTCCGTAGACGACTTCCCCGCTAGATACTATTTCCTCTACTAATCTTCTAGATTCAATTATCGAAGAAATACATTGTTCAGATAGTTTTACTTTAGTCGAAAATTTCTTTATAGAGATGATTTCCTCTATAGTCAGTGAATTTCCATCAATTACTATCTCATCAACTGCCATTAATTCACCTCAGGGGATTCTGTCAAGTAAACTCTTCGATATCTCGCTTGGAATAGTTATTTTTAGATTTTCATCATTTTCCATCGCCCTTGTAATAGCAAATTTTGCTTCTTTATTTTGTGCCCATGCACGTCTAGCGATTCCATTATTTACATCCCAAGAAAGCATTAAATTGATATTCTTATGAGATTGTTTACTTCCATCTATAACCATACCAAAACCACCATTCATGACTTCTCCCCACCCTACTCCGCCTCCATTATGGAGGCTGACCCAAGTAGCGCCTCTGAAAGAATCACCAATGAAATTTTGAACAGACATGTCTGCAGTAAACATCGACCCATCTCGAATATTAGCAGTTTCACGATATGGACTATCAGTCCCACTAACATCATGATGATCACGGCCCAATATTATTGGTTCAGTAATTTCACCATTGGCTATTGCATTATTGAATGCTTCAGCAATCTTAATTCTACCTGTTTCATCGGCATATAGAATTCTAGCCTTACTTCCTACAACAAGGCCATTTTCCTCCGCATTTTCAATCCAACGAATATTATCGTAATATTGGTTTTTTATCTCTTCAGGTGCATTTTCTGCTAGTTTTCGAAGAACTTTGGCCGCTATTTTATCCGTGACTTGCAAATCTTTATCTTTTCCTGAAGAACATACCCATCTAAAGGGTCCAAAACCATAATCAAAACAAATAGGTCCCATGATATCTTCAACATAAGATGGATATTTGAAGCCGGATTCAGTGTTTTCAGAAAGGATATCAGCCCCAGCTCTACTTGCTTCTAAAAGAAACGCATTACCATAATCCCAAAAGAACATTCCTTTAGATGAAAGTTTGTTGATTACTTCGACATGACGAATAAGACTTTTTTGAACTTTTAACTTAAAAGATTCGGGGTTATTAGCTATCATTTCCTTCATTTCATCATAATCCATTCCATGTGGAGTATAACCCCCTAACCATGGATTATGAAGACTAGTTTGATCGCTTCCTAATTCAGGAATAAACTCATCACTGTCTAATCGTTCCCAAACATCGATTATATTCCCCACATATCCTAAAGAAACTGCTTCTTTTTTATTTATAGCATCATTTGCCCTAATCATTAATTCATCTAATTCATAATATAACTCGGATAGCCAACCCTGATCATGTCTTTTCTTAGCAGCATAGGGATTAGGATCAGCAATTATAGAAACAGCTCCTGCAATAACTGCGGCCTTTGCCTGTGCCCCTGACATCCCTCCCAATCCAGATGTTACGTATAATAGGCCCCCTAACCCTTCTTTTGTATCAAAATTGAGGTATTTTCTAGCTGCATTAAGTATAGTCAGAGTAGTGCCATGTACTATTCCTTGTGGGCCAATATACATGTATGAGCCGGCAGTCATTTGACCATATTGAGTGACTCCTAGAGCATTCATAACCTCGTAATCTTTTTGCGATGAATGATTGGGGATAGTGAGACCATTGGTTATTACTACACATGGACTATTAGTGTCGGAAGGAAATAAACCTAAAGGATGTCCGGAATACATTACTAATGTCTGTTTATTGTTCATTACAGACAAATAATGCATAGTAATCCTATATTGTATCCAGTTCTGAAATACACTTCCATTACCTCCGTAAGTTATTAATTCATGAGGGTATTGAGCAACTTTAGGATCAAGATTATTCTGTATCATTAGCATGATACATGCTGCCTTTTTTTCAATAGCAGGATAATCTGCTATTGGCCTGGCAAACATTTCATAATCAGGTCTAAATCTATACATGTATATGTGGCCATATGTATTCAATTCTTCAGAAAACTCAATGGCTAGCTCTTCATGCCATTCGGAAGGGAAATATCTTAATGCGTTGGCAATTGCTTGTTTTCTTTGCTTTTTATTCAAAACAGCAGGTCTCTTTGGAGCATGATCTACAGAATTATCGTATCCTTTAGGAGGTGGTAATGAAATCGGGATTGGATGTTTGAAATCTTCTGTAAAATAATTCATATTCAATCCATCCTTTCTGAAACAATCTTTTGGATATCTGTTAACAAAATCTTGGATTTTGCTAGAGATTCATTCGTACTTTCTAATATATTTTGTAATTCATCATTATTTGACGAACCAACATTAATCTTCACATTAAGATATGCGATATATGCTGCAGTATATGCTAATTCAGCCGCTGCTGCTAAATCTGTAATTGCATTAGAATTCCCTAATTTTGCTAATTCGGGAAGCATTTCAAGTAATTTTTGACTTTCCAAAGCAATAGTAGAAGGGGTTGAAGCCGCCTCTATTGTCGCTAAGAGTATCGCTTCTTTACGTTCCTTTATCTCGCTATCATCTGACTTTGGTTTTTTGAATGCGCTCATAACTTTATCAAATGCCTCAGCATCTTCTTTTGCCAATAATATAGATCTCGGCATCGATTTTTCACAGTGTCCAATCACCTCTTTGGATATATTGTGGCCAGAACTCCACTTCTCTTTTGATAGAGTCAATCTAGCGACCATTAGAGCTAAAGATTGGGCGTGTGCCAGTGTAAGTGCCGAAACAGAACCCCCTCCTGGTGTTGGACTAAGTGAAGCAATTTTATCTAAAACTGCAAGGTATCCTTCATTCATTCATACCAACCTCTTTTTTTATAGCCCATTCAATTATACTTGATTCAGGGTCGAAATTTCTTAAGGAATTTAACCCAAGACCTTCTATTGCAGAATTCACTAATTCTTCTTCAGACGCATTCTCAGGATCTAGATTAAACCATCTCCCAGAGTCTAAAATAGCACTTAGAGGCACTAAGCCAACTAATTCAGAACCACAAGTATCAACACCATGATCATTGACTATCGATTTAACTGCTTCAAATGCCATATGCATCGAGGTCATGGAAACATTTTGTAGATTCATTGAAACTTGAGATATTGAGGCTGAAGGTAAGGGGACGCCCATCCCCTGTACATGTTTCAACATACCAGGAATCCTAATTTTCTGATCTCCATTTTTGATTAATCTACCTGATGTACGAATGACAGATCCCGCTATCTTCGAGGCTCTGGCATCTTTTTCATTAACATTAACATTGTAGGCCACTAATATATTTCTAGCACCTATCGCAACTGCTCCGAAGCGACTTTCCTTTTCACCCCAAACACCTGACCAAGAATCTGGCATCCTAGTACTTTCGTCCGACCATTGACCCCCTTGGAATCGTGTATGTAAACCTTCATACTCTTGTCTTCTTAAAGCCGAAAGAGATTGGCGATTAGGAGAAGTAGCAGCTTCTCCATAGAAAAAATGAGGTAAAGTATCTCCTATGAGTGCCGATAATTGTCTAGCTGCATTAATACAATATTCCATGGAATCTATCGATAAAGGAACAAAGGGGCAAACATCTACAGCACCCATACGTGGATGATTTCCTGTATGATTTCGCATATCAATTAACTCAGATGACTTGGCAATAATGTTGTATGCGGCCTCTGTCACTGATTCTGGTGAACCTGCAATTGTTATAACCGTACGATTGTAATCTGAATCAGGTTCACAACCTAAAATAAACACATTATCTATATTTCTAGCGGAATCTACTATTTCCTTAATGATATCTAGATTTCTTCCTTCGCTTATGTTGGGGACACACTCAATTAGTACATCACTCATACAAACACCGATTATCCATATAGACGATCTGGGTCACTGTTTTTGATTCCCTTTCTTTTCGCATCAATTGAAGTAATTGCTTCTTTGAAATGTGACATTTTGCACTTTGAAACACCTGATGAAATAGCATTCATACCAACATCAAGAGTAATTGCCTTGAGCTCCGCTCCGCTATATCCTTCAGTGATTATAGATAACTTTGCAAAGTCTACTTTACTATCTAGAGGCATGTCTTTGGCGAGTATCTTGAATATGGCTTCTCTACCTTCAATACTAGGTAAAGGAATATCAACTATTTTATCGAAACGCCCAGGACGAAGTAATGCCTTATCTAATAATTCAGGCCTATTTGTCGCAGCGATAACTTTCACATCTTCAAGAGAATCGAAGCCATCTAATTCCGATAAAAGTTGCATCAAAGTTCTTTGGACTTCTCTGTCGCCCGATGTAGAAGAATCTAATCTTTTTGACCCTATAGCATCTATTTCATCAATGAAAATTATACAGGGTGCTTTCTTCCTAGCAAGGGCAAAAAGTTCTCTGACCATTCTCCCACCTTCTCCAATATATTTTTGTGCCAATTCTGAACCAACCAAACCTAGAAATGTGGCATTTGTTTGATTGGCGACTGCCTTAGCTAACATAGTTTTACCAGTTCCTGGTGGACCAGTCAGTAAAACTCCCTTTGGCGCATGTATACCAAATTTTTTGAATTCTTCTGGTTTGTCAAGAGAAAGTTCGATAGCATCTCTTATTTCTTTAATTTGTTCATCAAGGCCTCCTAAGTCAGAGTATGTAATAGTAGGCTTTTCAATTATCTCGGCACCAGAAACTAGTGGATCAAAAGCCTCGTCTAGTATGTCAATAACAGCCAATGTATCTTGATTCATCGATACTCTGGCACCAGGTTTAATCTTGGAAGAATCTATTCTTGGATTCTTTGAGACTAAGAATATTGTACCATTAGAGCTTCGGACTACTACTTTTTCACCTATCATATCTTGAACATTACCTATTATGTAAGGAGGTGTTCTTAAACTCCTTATTTCTTCATCTAGTCTGTTAATTCTCTTCTTTAACTGACTTAACTCGTTTTCCAAATACATTTTTTCAGTCATCAACTGTTTAGCATCTTCTGACAAAAGAGCATATTGTTCACGAAGTTCTTGTAATGCCTGAGAAATAACAGTATCTTGACCGATTTCAGGTATTGTTTTGTCCTTAGAAGGAGTTCCGGCTCGACTTGCCATAGTGTGACCTAATGCAACCTACATTTGACGCTTATTACCCGAAGCAGTCTTGTATAAGTCACATCTCCCAGTTTCAATGGCTTCTTGCGAGTTGTGTGGAAATGAGAAAATATCCACTAAAAAAGCGCGTACTGCGGGTATTCAAGTAGAAGCTTGCAGTAGATGTATAACTTCAATGAATTTACAAGTGGTAGAACTTCCCTCTAACTTTCTTAAGGTTAAAAAATCTAGTAATAATCACGTGACAAGTCGGGGTGTTGCCGGGAAGGACATTATGGCAAAAAAGACCACCGAATTAGCACCCGATTTTCATAAAAGAATCATACAAGGTAGAAAGGAAAAGGGATGGGATCAGAGAACTTTTGCTTCGAAAATGAATGAAAGACTTAACATTGTGCAGAAAATAGAAAACGGAGGAAGACCTACTGATAAATTAATTTCAAAGATAGAAAAAATATTGTCAATTGAACTTAATATTGAAAGATTGTCTGAGCACACTTCATCAATGAATACAGTGAAAAGAAATATGACTATTGGTGACGCTCTAGAAGATTTGTTATCTCGGAGGGAAGATTAGTGGACAGGGTTCCGCTGCATATCATTCACTTAGATCAAGATGATCCTAAAAAATGCACAGCGAGAAGGTTGCACAAATTCGGCCATGCTATATTGCATACAAATATTAGAAAAACACCAAAAAGAGGGGTTTTACTGGATCCAAAGGCAGGGATACTTATTGGACCGGATGATAGAGAAGATATTGAAAGAGGTGCCGCCATAGTTGCTCTTGATTGTTCATGGAAGCAAATTGATTATTCTTTAAAATATATAGAAAAGAATACAAGATTAGATGGTAGGACACTACCATGTGTTTTAGCAGCAAACCCGGTCTCTTGGGGAAAACCAGGAAGGCTGTCTACTGCTGAGGCATTGGCTCTTAGCTTAGTCCTTATTGATAGGTGGGATCAAGCAAGAATGATTATGAAACCATTTAGATTTGCAGATTCCTTCTTTCAACTTAATGAACAACCTTTGGAAGCTTATAGTAAAGCAGAAAATAATGCCGAATTAGCAGAAATACAATGGGAGTTTTTTGATAAACCTGATTTATCTGACCTGTGAACCATTGGGCATGTCGCCATCTAGTGTCAGGACTGAGACTCTTCCTTCACCATCATCTGCAGCAAGAATCATACCTTCTGACATAATACCTCTTAATTTCCTTGGTTTCAAGTTAGCGACAAAAATAACTTGTTTACCTAATAATTGTTCTTTCTCATAAATTCCTTTCAAACCAGCGCAGACAGTTCTAGTAGAATCTGGTCCATCTTCAATAGTTACCACATATAATTTATCTGCATTCGGATGGTCTTCAATAGCTACAACTTTTCCAGTCTTCATTTCTACTTTCATAAAATCTTCAAAGTCGATATAACTCACCTCCTGTTCTTCTGATTGAATACTCTCAGCGCCTATATCGGCGATTGACTTTTCACGCTCAAGTATGTTATCTATATCAAGCCTATTAAACAGAGGTTTTGGTTTTGAATCGTTCCAAGAAAGGCTTGATTCGAAATCAAATGCATTATCGTAAAGTATACTATCAATATCTCTTTTTTCACCCAGCATAGACCATAATTTGTCGGACTGGAAAGGTAAAAATGGTCGCAAGGAAACTGAAAGACCTTTGCATATTTGCCAGCAAAACGCAAGTGTTGACATAGACATAGTTCTTTCTTCTGAATCTTCTGAATTGATATATTTCCAGGGCTCGGAATGCTGTATTAATCCATTACCTAATTGAGAGATGTTCATCAAAGACCTCAATGCTTCTTTGAAACGTTGCCTTTCCATAGATTGCATGGCATCTTCAAGTAAACTTTGGATTTTTTCTGCAGATTCTTTATGATTATCTCCTGAATAAAATTTTGATAATGGATTTTTTCCCGCTTCTAAGTCCAGACGATGCGATAATGTCATTACTCTATGGACGAAGTTACCGTATGTTCCAATCAGTTCATTATTGACCTTGTCTACATATTCTTCCCAACGAAAATCAGTATCATGACCTTCAGGCATATTTATCGATAAGAAATATCGTAATGTATCTGGATCATGATTTTCTAAAAAGGAAGGCAACCAAACAGCATGCTTCCTACTTTTACTAAATTGCCCACCTTGAAGCATCAAATATTCCATAGCAGGTACATTTGCTGCTAACACCAAATCTCCAGAAGCAATCTCAGAGGATGGTTCTTTTTTCGAATTGGAGGAGTTTAGACCCATGATTATAGCAGGCCAAATAACTGTATGGAAGGGAATATTATCTTTACCCATGAAATATATGTGTTTTGGCTCTACACCTTCTTTATCTTTCATCCACCACTTTTTCCAGTCATCAGGATCAGCGTATTTCTCTGCCCAAATACGGGAACAGGTCAAATAACCTTGAACGGCCTCAAACCAGACATAAATTCTCTTTGTACCCCAATCATCATCAGACATTGGTAATTTGATACCCCACTCCATATCTCTAGTAACCGCTCTAGGTCTAAGACCCATATTCAACCAATTTTTCGTCATAGCCCTGACATTGGGTTTCCAAATCTTCTGTTTGCCTTTTGAATAAATTTCCAGTTGATCTTGGAATTCATTTAATTGGAAGAAGAAATGATCTGTGTCTCTAATCTCAATTTTTGCATCTGGATCCATTTTAGATTTAGGATTAATAAGTTCACTAGACTCATATGTAGCGCCACAATCATCACATTGGTCTCCTCTAGCTCCGTCTGCATTACAAACAGGGCATTCACCCTCTACATATCGATCAGGTAAGAATTTCGTTTTACCATCAGAACTTATAGAACAATATTGTTGCATAGTTTCTTGTTTGAGAAAGCCAGATTCATATAAATTAGTGAAATATTCCTTTACTAATTCTTTATGCCTTGAATCTGTTGTTCTATTATACAACGCACCTCCAAAGTCTGAACCACGACTATCTATGTTTTCTCCCCACGAACATCCTAAGTCAATCAATGCCTTTTTGTTAATTTCATGGAACTTATCTACAATTTCTTGAGGATTCACCTGTTCTTGTTCGGCTGTTACAGTTATTGGAGTACCATGCTCATCAGAACCACTACACATTATCACTGATCTTCCACGTGCCCTTTCGTACCTATATTGGATATCGGCTGGTAAACAATTACCTGCAACGTGCCCTAAGTGCAACGGTCCATTGGCATAAGGCCACGCCATAAATATAGCAACACGTTCCATTTTCTGCCCTCCCAACTGTACTTACGAACAAATGCCTGAGGCACCATGTTTATGTCTTAATCGCCTCTGCTAGTTCCGGAGCCGAGCAACTTTTACCTCCTGGATAGAAATTTTATTCAAAGAAAAGTACTCTAAGAGGCAACAAAATTGAGTCCGACAACACTAATTATTTTTTATGCTACTCTAGCATTAGGAGCTTCTTTCCTTTGCAGTATCTTGGAAGCCGTTTTACTTTCAACGACGCATGGTCACATTGTTGCATTAAAGGACACACATCCTAAGATTAGTGAGACATGGAGTGAATTCAAGGACGATCCAGAGGGTCCATTGACTGCGATATTAACATTGAATACTATTGCACATACTGTTGGGGCTTTAGGAGTAGGTCACGAGGTAGAGAATGCCTTCCAAGGCCAATACATTGTTGCTATTTCCGCATCTATCTTAACTATAGCAATATTACTTCTAAGTGAAATTCTTCCAAAAACAATTGGTGCTCTTTATTGGAGAAAATTGACTGTGAGTTCAGCAAGAATTTTGAAAATACTAATGTTTATTCTTTTGCCGATTGTTTATCCTATAGAGAAAATTAGATCTATATTCCCTGCTATTCAAAATGAAGCAGTTACTAGAGACGAATTATCACACTTGGCAGATATTGCTGAAGAAACCCAGGTTATTGAGCGAGATGAAGAGAAAGTAATACAAAATCTTCTTGGACTAAGAGAAAAAACTGTTGCTTCTATAATGACGCCACGTGTTGTTATGGCTACAGCAACAGGAGAAGAAACAGTTTCTGAAATTCTAGAAAGAATGCCAATAATGGTTCATGGTAGGATGCCAGTCACTACAAATCAGAATATCGATGAGATCCAAGGGATGGTTCTTCGAAGCGATATATTAAGAGAAGCAGCAGCCGATAATGATGATGTTAAAATGAGCGAGATATCTAGAGATATACATCCTTGCAGAGATATTGACTCAGTAGACAAAGCATTGGATATATTATTGGATAATAAAGAACAGATTTTGATAGTCAAAGATGAATTTGGAGGGACTGTGGGGTTAGTTACAATGGAAGATATCATTGAGACTCT
>MDTC01040626.1_pt1 | contig 14798 bp, 11 predicted proteins | sample 811181 | NCBI WGS metagenome assembly MDTC01 (sample SAMN05326644, study PRJNA326480) | marine metagenome | isolation source: seawater | place: Pacific Ocean: North | collected 2011 | reverse complement strand
GGTGGCGCCGCCATCCCAACAAACGGAGCAAACGAGCGAAGATGGCCCGTTCTATGTCGAACCTGGACAAGACATCCAAACTTTCCTGGAATACGCCGCTGAAGACCCGCAACGCAAGGAAGTCGTCGTCAAAGCCGGTACTTACCGTCCTAAACAGCGGGGCCAAGCCATGATCTGGTTCAACAAACGTCACGACGGGATTACTTTAAAAGCTGAAGGCAAAGTCATTCTCACAGCCGCCAATGCAAACCTTGCCGACAAGTCTGCAGCAAGTTTTCCAGCTATTGTTAACCACGTGGTCTATTTTGGTGATGGTGTCAGTCGTAAGACTAAGTTGGATGGTTTCACCATCACCGGTGCCAATGGCTTCGTCACGGATAAGGAAAGACCAATCTGTATCCAGCCTGACATTCAAGCCGACAACCTAAAGAAAGCTAAGTTCTTTTACACGGACGGTGGTGGCATCAAGATTTTTGGTCGGAGTTACCCAACCATCGAGAATGTTATTGTAACTGACAATTACACAAGCCCGTGTGGAGCCGGTGTGTCGGTCGAGCACCGCAGTCACACCGATGGCTCTACACTGCAGTCCGTATTGCTGCGCAACTGTATTTTCAGTAATAACCGTTGTCCTGTCAGTGGCGCAGCTGTCGATTTGCTACATGGTAGTTCTGCAGAAATCACCAATTGTCTGTTTGTAGACAATTTGTCCAACGAACCGATGGATGAAAGGGCGAAAACGCCAGGCCAATGGAAACCACAACATGGCTCTGGTGCGTTGACGTTATTTCCAGGTTCGCATGTAGTCGTGCGCCGTTGTACGTTCACCGGCAACCGTAACGCCGTCGATGATGTAAATACTGGTAACATCTATGAAGACAGCATTTTTTGGAAAAACGACGCGGCAAGAGGCTGGCCGTCAGGTTGCCGCTATGAACTGGACCTTGCCTCTGGCGTAGGTGTACGAGGCTGCTTCTTAGGTGGTGGCACGGTCGTTGATCTCAATAACGTCATCGACAATACGAAAAATGTGTTGAACTGCCCCAACCCAAATCTCGACGTCAACAATAGTCCTCAGAACAGTGATTTTTCTAAAGTAGGCTATCGGCGGAAGGGCTGAACTACCTTAGGTGGTTGGTAGACTTACTTACAATAACAACTCGTTGCGAATGCTAAAGAAGGTTGGCGGTATATTGGTCTGTTTTCTACGTATGGATTTTATAGATGGTAAATGAGAATGTAAGAACGAAGGAACACCTTTTAGGAAATCTAGGGTTTATTCACTAGAAGATGTTGTTGTGAGATATGCTAATGTGGCGATCTCGTAGTAGTCAATTGCCTTGCGTATTCTCATATTAACAATGATCTGGTCGTCCTTAGCAAGATGGTTTTCGTGTTTCCACCAATTATGCGAGTATCATCATATCGCGAAGGGCAGTTTAGTCTGCCTGCAAGCGCATCTCTTGAATGGGTGGTAGGTGATGTCACCTTATTAGGGATAGTAACCTTGTGGTTCTGTTGATGACGTACTGAGGGCTTGGCCTTTTGCGATCAAACATCTTTGCAAGGACGAAGAAATCTCTATTCTGTAGGCATTATGACTAATTTAAATTTGCACGTTTTGATCGGTATTGCAACTGCAGCAATATTCGTTTCGTGCACCAGGGTTCAGCACAACTGTACAAATACAATAATTGCATATGATCCTGGCCCAGGATGGTCTCTAGTTTGGGCTGACGAGTTTAATGGGGCTGAGCTTGATACAAACAATTGGAATTATCAAGTCGAGGAAGCAGGGCGTTTTAATGGCGAATGGCAGCGCTATACGGACAGCACCGATAATGCCTATGTCGAAGATGGCAAATTGGTCATTCGCGCAATGCATTGTGAAGAAACCCATGGCATGGATCATTATACATCTGCTCGTTTGAATACAGCGAACAAGCAGGCTTGGACCCACGGTAAAATAGTTTCAAGGATAAAAATTCCTGGAGGCAAGGGTATATGGCCAGCATTTTGGATGCTTGGTGCGAACATCAATGAAAACGGTGGAGATACTCGATGGCCTCTTACAGGAGAGATTGATATATTCGAGTTATATGGTACAAGGAATCCTGCGGTGGTCGAAGCCAATATTCACTATGCCGATGAAAAAGATGATCACACGTCAATGGGTGCAGTGCGTTATGAGTTGGATGAGGGTAAGTTTTCAGATTCATTTCACGTCTTCTCACTAGAGTGGGATACGGAAGAGATTCGCTGGGCAGTTGATGGGAATGAATATGCAGTCATTTCAATTAAGGGCCCAGAGTTTACAGAATTCCACAAAGATTTTTTTCTCCTTTATAATATTGCCGTTGGTAGCCCTCATGCAGGCTTCCCAGATGAAACGACCCCTTTTCCCCAGCACATGTATATTGATTGGGTTCGGGTCTACCAGCGAAGGCTTGGAACCGCAAATCAGTAATTTAGGTGTCAAAAGACTGTATAAAGGTCGAGCGGTAGGGACAAACGTAATACAGTTGATATATGAAGTAGAAGGATGTTAGAACACCAAGCTGCGTAAGATTGGGTTTTGCCTTTTGGGCGCTATTCAGCAAAGGGTAGGTTCGCTTACCTTTTGGAGGTTGGTGTTGTTAGTTGTGATTGAGTTGGTAGTGTTGGCAGAAGGGTCTCTTGAAGAGTGAGATGAATGGCGCGGTTCCAAAGATGTGGGCAGAAAATATGGATGGTCCCTTTGTCGATTACAGCGTCGAGGTAAGAAACTTGGTGATTGAACCAGCCATTCTTTTGTCGGTTTGCTTTGGTAGCGTTCGCGAATAGAAATCGGGGTTCGCTCCAGCTGCGGCCTCCATCTTTAGAAACGGCGGTCCAGATTTCGCTACGATCTTTCATGCCATCCATTTGTCCAGTGAGGCCTACGTATTCGGTACCATAATGGCGGTTATGGAAGAAGGTGATCAATGTTTTACCATCGCTTAAGTGGTACACCATTGGAGGAGCATCGGGATGAACAAGCTGGGATGGATTGGGAGTTTGCCAAGTGAGACCGTCGTCGAGGCTTCGCGAAGTCCAGATGCTACCAGTCGGGGTACGCCCCATGAAGTAGACTTCTCCGTTCCCAAGTGCAATTGGACGGCCTTCGTCCATCCGGTTGAATATGGGTGCAAACCAACCTTTTGGGCGTTTGTTGGGCAATAGCGTCCACGACTTGCCTTGATTTGTGCTACGCAATAGGTATTGCTGGGTGGTTAGTGGTTTTTTTGACCAGTCTGCAGCGTGTGATCCTAGGATCCAAGTACCCTTGTCAGTCTCACACATACGCGTGACCGACATGCCGCGGAAGCTTGGATCATTCTCAGGTTCGATCAAGGTGACATCGCTCCAAGTGTGGCCATCGTCATCGGACCAACGATAGCCAATCGGTGTGTTCTCATGCTTACCTTTTTCGCGACTATATTGAGTGGGGATGGGTTGTGTGCCAAAGGCGTAGATGCGGGTACTACCTTTGGGTATGAGTGGGATGAAGCCATGTTGGCTGTAGTCTATCTTGAAAGGTACTGTGGGACCTGTCCACGTTGTCCCATCGTCGTTGGAGCGATAGGCGACCAGATCGTTTACCTTACCTGCGCCCGCGGCGTAGTGATTACCGACCGGAAACATGAGCAGAAGATCACCTTTGGGTGTGCGCACGGCGCGGGTCTCGAACAAGCCACGTACGCTGTCGGGTGCTTTGTGAATGACTCGCCCAGTGAGTGCTTTGTGCCGGAGGATGCCTAGCGCGGCATCGGCGACGAGATCTTTGGGCGGGGTGGCTAGTGGTATGTTGATTGGATCTTTCACGCCCAGCGTGACAGATTCCATCAAATCAGCGGCTTGAATCCCGATGGTGAGTGATAGTGCTAGCAGCGGTGCGATCAAATGTTGTTTGAGCATACGCGAGGCTAGAAAAAGGAGGCCGAACAGGTCAACTACTCAGGTATGAACGTGCGCGTTATCATTGTGGTCTGAGTGGTTCTGAATGCCATATGCACGGTGCTTGGGTTTCCTTTGAATCGTGTATTTGCCGAAAGGGGGAAACAAAGCTCGTATTTTGTGTTTTAGCTCACTGTGCTAATCCATTTTGGAGAAGCCCGGTGCGATTGCTGCTACATTGTTAATAGCCCCTGCTGTTGCTGCACATCCTTCGGCATCGGCTGTAGGCTGCATCGCATACCCCATCAGGCATCTTGGGCAGAGACTAGTGGAGTCGGGCTTGAGATCGACACCTTACTCGTGACAATCTTGGGTAGAGGATGCTGATGGTGGTTCCTGACGGGTGCGTCCCGGTTTGTGGCAGAGATGAAGACAGGAACAGGGCCGAAACGAAGCCGGCGAATGGCTTTTTCTAGCTAATATCGAATAAATAACTAACATTGTGCCAGCTACTTTTTTGTGGTTGGGAATGATATTCGCTTCAGATCTGATATCATTGCGGCATAATTTTATGTGGTATGGATTACCTTTGGTTTTCACCAACAAGTTTGTCATTCAAGCACCAGTATAACGTAAGATGATTGAGCGGCTAGCGTTTGGGCATTCTTCAAACAAGAGGATTGACCGCATAGTTTACGCGATTTCTAATCCTTGAGGGAACTGCGCCTCCGAGGATGACATCTAAGAAGGCCTTGCAAACTGAGCACTTGGCCAAACGATGCCTACCTCTTCTGTAAAGATTTAGCCGTTCACATGTATAGGGCAGGGCGGCTAATTGAAATAAACATTACAGCTCCGGTAACGGTTCTGGATGTGTCCCACCAGGATAGTAGAGATTCTTCTCTTGTGGTTCGTCCCGACGAGCTATCGTTTGTCGAATGAGACACAGCAGTCATTTGTACGTAGGGCTCAAGCCTAGGATGATTCGATGAGATTTAGGTGGAACTTAAGGTCTTGTTTGGTCATTTCGCTCGCCTTGGTGATGGCGTTGTGGCGAGCCGATGGGGAGACGCTGTTCACTACCGAAGTGACCTTTCTCACGCCTCCGTATTTACAAAATGTTAGTACGGATAGCATTGTGATCATGACGGAAGCGAAGCAGAAAGTGCCGCTTGAGGTTGTCTATGGGCGAACAGAGCAATTTAGCCTGACGGCACCCATGGAACGTGTGGCGAGTGGTGGAGGGACTTGGTTTTACCGGGCCCTACTTACGGGATTGATGGCTGAAACGGAGTATCATTATGCGATCCGATGTGAAGGTGGTGACCCCCTAACGGATCATGCTCATTTCCATACGGCGCCTGGAAGAGAGGTCGATTTCAAGTTCTCTGCCTGGAGTGACACTCAGGGGCACAATGGCGGCGCTTGGATGGAAGACCCTCTTGAGCCGACGATCAGCATGATGAAGCATATGGTGCAAGCAGGGGTGTCGTTCGGTCTTACCACCGGTGATTTGGCTGAAGATGGTGCGAGCTATTCTGACACACGCGATTACTATCTCAAGCGAGTGGCTACTCATCTTGGAAGCTCTGTGCCGTACTTTGCCGCTTGGGGCAACCATGATTCAAGCAAGTCGACGGCGCCGCTGCGTTTGGCGTCTGACATGCCAAGTCGTTATCGTGCCGGATTCTCACCCGGTCATGGTTCCTTCAGTTTCGTGTATTCGAATTGTTTCTTTGTGTGCCTCGATGAGTTCTTCAAACGAGAGATCACCAATGGTTGGCTTGAAGAACAACTAGCATCGCCCTCATCGCGTGAGGCGCGCTTTCGGTTCCTAGGCGTACATGTTCCGCCTTATTGTGAGAGATGGATCGACGGAGATGCTTCACTTCGTCAGGATTTAGTTCCTTTGCTAGAAAAGTATGATGTTGCGATTTGTTTCAGTGGTCACACACACGAGTATGAGCGAGGTGAATTGAATCATGTCCACTATGTGGTCACAGGCGGCGGAAGTTGGCTAGATCATTCGGAGCCAGTCGTTCGAGACTGGGAACATATGTTTGTAGGCGGAGCACACGATGTGGATGGCATGTGGGCGAGACAGAGTAGTCGAGGCGTTCTTGGTACGCCCAAGCCCATCGTCGGAGGTTTGTTCAACGAATACGCTTTGGTATCGATCCGTGACGATTACCTGCGGTTGGATACTCAAGGTTTCCATGCCGATGGTTCTGAGATTGGCGTGCTTGACTCGTTTGAGATTGGTATTGATCCCGGGCCAGATAGCGATGAAGACGGGCTGCGTGACTGGTGGGAGTTGGCCAACGGCCTTGATCCGAATAATCCCAAGGGAGCGAATGGCCCTGATGGTGATCTCGATGGCGACGAGCAGTCAAACTTGATGGAGAATCTTGCCGGAACGGCTGCCAACGATGCGCAGTCCAGATTTGAACTGGTTTCGGTCACCTTGAATAGCGAAGCTCTCCACTTGACTTGGCCAAGTTCTCCAGGGCGACGTTATCAGATCCACCTTTCAGACGATCTGATAACGTGGACGACCTTCATTGGTGTCTTTGGTGGTCCGGTTGAGCTCAAGGCATCGGATGGGAAATACACTACGTTTAAACTCCGAGGTGCGCTGTCACAATCTAAGTTTGTGACGGTTTCAGCAGTGAGGTAAAACGTTTGGCCAGACTAACCGCTGACTTCACGTTGTTGGCGAATTCCGGCAATTGTCTTCGTCATTAATTTCCGTGAATTGGGACTCAGCGGTGCCGTTGTGATGATGACCTTGGGACGATGTTCGCCTTCTCCTAACAAGGTCACTTCTAACATCTTGCCGTCATCAGTGAGATCGACGTCCAGCACCTCTGACCAATAGAGAACCTGCATGTTGTCGCTGGGTTTGTAGAATGGGAACACCTCGATACCCACGGGAGAGAAGATCATGTAGGCGTGTTTCGCCAGATGCAGGCCCAACCAGCCACTTGCAACCACAAACGGCAATGCGATGAGTCCCCACCATGGGCTATCCAATCTCGGTTGCTGTGATTCCCAACCGAAATCCACGCTCAACACATAGACTCCCACGCCGATCGCGAACAACCCAATCGAGATCAAGAAGAAGGTCACTGACTGGCCGCTGCGCGTGAAGCGGATCTCTTTCAGGTCAAAATTGTCGGACGCGTTCATGCTCTAAGAGGGTAACTCGCCAGTCTACGAATGGACCAGCTTCCCCTCTAAGTCGCAGCGCTCGCGGAAACGTTCAATCTTGGTCGCTTTGCCAGAGGCCGTGTCGATGTCCACCCAGGCTCCGCAAAGCAGGACTTCGCCCCTGGCTACTGGGAATCGGGCGGGCATGGCGGTGCGAAACCGCTGCACCACAGGATCGATTTGCCGGCCTAAGATCGATTCGATGGGCCCACACATGCCGGCATCACACAGGAAAGCAGTGCCTCTTGGAAAGATCTGTTCATCGGCAGTCTGCACGTGAGTGTGGGTGCCGACCATGGCAGATATCTGCCCATCCATGCTACGTCCCAGGGCGATCTTCTCGCTGGTAGTCTCGCCATGGGCGTCGACAAACAGCATGGGTGTCTCCTTACGCAGCTTCGTAACTTCAGCCTCAAGAGCTAGAAAGGGATTTTCCAAACTCGGCTGGGTAAAGGTCCGTGCTTGCACCTGCAACACACCGACCTTGCCTTTCTTAGTCTCCAATACCACGGATCCTGCGCCAGGCGTGCCCTTAGGATAATTTAATGGGCGCAATAGGCGTGGCTCGGTTGGGAAGTACTCGTAGAGGTCTTTCTGATCCCAGACATGGTCGCCTGTGGTGACGACCGCGGTTCCAGCGCGCAGGAAATCGATGCAGATCTTCGGGGTGATGCCGCGGCCGCCAGCGCTATTTTCGCCATTGACGATGATAAAATCTACTGCCCATCGCTCACGAATCTTCGGTAAGTTCTGGATCACTGCTTTGCGACCAGGTTCTCCCACTACATCACCTAGAAAGAGAATGCGTAAGGTATCGTCAGTAGGAGGAGAATCTGGAACGGCCACGCGACTAGGGTTAAACGGGACTGGGTTGAGTTTCAATCCCTGGAAGTGATTCAGATTCGAATCGCTTCAAATCTGAATTCGTTCAGGGTACGATCCCGCTGAGCTGCCACTACCGTGGATGAAGTCACGAACTTTTTTCTCGTTACGTTCGGCGTATTTCTCGGTCAACGTAGAAATGGTGATCCGAATGGCGGGCAGGTTTTGCAGGCGGTAGCGGTGGCCAGGGGTCACCAGCCAACCCGCTTGCAGTAGGAGTTGGGCAACGTAGGTCTCATCGGTTACTGGAACCCACATATTGATCCTAGAAGTACTAAACGCGGTCACACCTTGTGTGCTGAGAGCATTCATGAGAGTTTCACGACGCTTCACATAGGCAAGCTCGGCGTGTCTCGAGATCTCTCAGATAGTGTATCGCGAGATCTTGCTAGAGGTGACTCACTCTGCGGGTGCTCAGTACATGATGTCCTTGCATCAATGAAAAGTTTTCTTGGTCTCCTGCTTGCAGGGCGATTCACAAATCTGGGACCAGAGCTTTGCATAACGAACGTACTACGGTCCAGGGGGAGCGGGTGGCGTCGAAGAGGCCGAAGTAGGGCGCTCCGGCGATGGCGTCGACGCAGTCGTCCTCAATGATGAATGGACCGGGATCATGTCGCAGGATTTGTTTGAGCAGCACTGCTGCGATCCGCTGTGAATGCCACACACGTCGGGTTGTGTGCTCGGGCAGTAACGATTGGTGCCATAGATTTGAGCGACAAGTCCTTCCCTAACGACTCCGGTAAGATGCCTTCCTGATCCATCGCAATGGCTACTGGCACCGGATCGCGGGTTCGTATCAGATCCAAGATGACCGTGTAACAGAGGTCTTCGACTGCTACGCGATCTCCGAAATGCAGATACTCACCCAAGGCACGTTCTATGCCATCTGCCGATCCATTCACCGAACAAGTGCCGTCGGTCGGAATGCCATCGCTGTAAAACAGCGCTAGCTCCAGTTGCACCAAGTCGGGATGATTTTGACCGAATCGAGGGCAGGTACTAGCCTGGGATCCGGATTGCCTGCGGTGCAGCTGATGACGCCGTCTTGAGTCTGAATCGGACTAGTGATGGGCACGGGTGGGCGTGAACACAAAACCGTGCCGCGTCGCCCTTGAGGTACTAGAAAGCCACGTTCCTGCAGGGTACTAGGCTGGTATTTGATCACCAAAGCCCTCTCGTGTCTCGATTCCTTCCTCCCGCTTAAGGTGTTACGTAGGCGCTTGAGCTTCACCTCGAGCCCTTACAAACGGGCGAAATGGTCATGCCTGTTTGGGCCTCTTCTGGTGCCCCAAGCTCTTCTTGCTGGAGCTGTTATGATAGTGAGCTGTGGCGTGGAATGCACCACAAACCAATGCCTGCACTGATAGCACAAAGAATCCAAGTCTTGTTCATCCCGCTACTGTGGTCTTGGAGCGCCCAACAAACAAGCATGCAAGTGTCAGCCCGACTGCGCAGACAGTAAAGATCACTGCATTGGGCGTGCGACCTGTCCATGGTAGCACCCATGGCCAAGGAAAATCGAAGAATGCCCAGTTTAAACCCATGTAAAGCCACACCACTGAGAATAGTGTCACTCTAGCGAATTGACCACCTGTCCAGCTGGTGGCGCGTCGGGATTGCCACAGTGTCAACACTAGTGTCAGAGCCAAAGGCAACACAAAATAAACCATGATCGGAAGCCAGATCCAAGGCCATGACCGGTCGATCATGGCGATCATGGTCTTTGTTGCAATCGGTAGGCAAACCAGAAAGAAAGGCAGGACGTAAGGCCACCATCTTCCAGCGCTTATCGCCACTACCGGCAAGAGCCCCATGGTCAGTGTCATGCCCTCCCAGCGTTCTAGCGCTGCGATCCAGCCGAACATCCCACTTGCGAGCACAAGTGCATGAATAAAGACCAAGAACCATTCCGCCTCGCCACTGATTTCAACAGGGCAGTCCTGATCGCCAGCAATCAGGCCGCGATTGCGCCACAAGCCTAATGCTAGAATAGCGCCGAAGATCATGCCAAAGCTGGTCTCCATCATGTTCCACCAATTCATGTGCTGCGCCAGCCATCCGAGCGTGGCATTCACTGAAGTGGCATTCCAGGCATGAAAGGCTTGCACGGCTTGACCTAACGTGAATCCCATGCCGCCGCCGAGCATACCCCACAAAGCCATGCGCCGGGCCAACACATCCTTTCGACACCAGCCTGCGTAGAGCATTAAGCCTAACAAGGCCAACAGAAGGCCTCCCCAGCCTTCTCGACGTGGTTTCAATACGCTCTCGGGTTCCCAGCGCCAATGGTCGGAGAAGTAGAGCCAAGGTAGTTCACGTTTCTCTGGATGGAAAGGTTCGTTCAACCATTCGCGGCCGATCATCACCAGCAAGACCGTTACTCCTAACAACAGTCCCCATTCCACGGGGCGGTAAGTTTTGGCACTCAAACTCATGCCTAAGAACAGTCCAGCAAAGCCAATCCAAATGCCGCCTTTGAGGAACAGGCCGAGCATGCCCCAGGTCAAGGCACCGCTGTCGCCAATCAATGGACCATCATGAGTGAGGCCGACTGTCTGGCCATAAGTCATTGAGCCACCGAAGGATATGCCCACGGTCATCAAGGCAACCGCCCGCGCCACGTATAAGGAGCGCAAGGTCGGGCAGAACAGCAGAGCCAATGTCAAGGCTACCAAGACGCCTGGGACCATCGCTCCAGTCTCATGGCCATACTGCCCACGAATCCCCCACCCCAGACCGCCCGCCATCGCAGTGAGCAGCATGGCTACCCATAGCTTGGGGCCTTTCTCGTCCATCTGCGTAGACTGCGCTGAGGACCCGGTCTCTGTCGATAACATTGTCTTGGCGAAGTTGGAGTCTAGCTTTTAGGCTGTTTGCCAGAATCTGGCTAAGCCTGGATTCGAACGCAGTTGCCGAAATTGTTTGTCCATCGGCCCCTCATGGGCCTTTACTAGTTGCTGAAAGCCAAGTGGACTGCGAACGCTGCTAGCATCAGGCCGAAGACGCGATTGAGGTGGCTTTGATGTTTGAGAAACCAGCTACGAGCCAGGTTCCCTTTCATACTCCAGCAGAACAAGGGCCAGATTAGGGCTGCTTCGATGATGATGACTAGGCCGTAGCGCCAAGGCAATCCGGTTGCTTCGCTTGTCAGTGGGGCAAGAAGGCTTGAGAATAGCACCATTACTTTAATATTGATCAAGTTGGTGATCAGGCCTTCCCAATAGGCGTGACTGCTAGAGTGCTCACTTGGTTTCGCTTTAGGTTCCTGGGGTTGCGGTGATGGGCTTCTCACTAGTTTCCAAGCAATCCACAGCAGGTAGGCTGCTCCGAGCCATTGCAGGCTGCGAAACAACAGCGGCAGCTTGTTGAACAAGACGGATAGGCCAGCATACACTGCTAGCACATGCACCAGCACGCCGGTACAGATTCCAGCGATCGTATGCAGGCCGCGTGCTAATCCGTGATTGAGCGTGTTCTTGAGAATGAGCAGCATGTCAGGGCCAGGTGTCAGCTGACCCACCGCCATGGTGAGGGCAAAGGCCGCTAGCTCGATGATTAGCATGCCAATGGTTCCATCTGGCTTAATCTATCGGCACGATCTTGATCTTGCCTTTCGGTTTGGTCTCGGCTGTGGGGATAGCGTCTACCAAGGATGGGGCCTGTGGTTCTGAGTGTGTTGGTCCCTCCGCCGTTTCCTCAGGGGTGAGGGCGTTTTTGAGGGCACTTTCTACCAATTGACCACAATGAATTTTCATCGGCGGCAAAGCGCCCAGTGGGCTTGAAAGCTCGGTGGAATCCATGGCCAACGCCTGGTCCACGGTCTTGCCCTTGATCATCTCGGTTGCGACGCTGGCCACGGCGATCGCGGTTTGGCAGCCGAAACTCTGGAAGGTTGCCTTATCGATCACCTTCTTGCCGTCTTCCTCTTTGAATTTCACCCACATGCGCAGCATATCGCCACAATCCGGGCTGCCAACGGTGCCGATAGAATCGGCGTCGCTCATTTCCCCAAGGTTCTGGGGGTTACGGATGACGGCTTCTAAGCGCTTGTCGGTGTCTTCAGGCATGACAATACATTACGCAGAAATCGGCCTGCGGTCTAACTGAGATTCGCGTGTGCCTCACGGATCAAGGCTTCGGTGGTCGCCCAGTCCATGCACTTGTCGGTGATGCTTTGACCGTAAGTTAGGTTGTCGCTGAGCTTCTGATTGCCTGCTTCTAAATTGCTTTCTAACATCGCTGCGACGATGTGCTTGTTGCCTGCTACGCGCTGACGAATGATGTCGTGAAATGCTTGGGGCTGCTGTTCATGATCTTTGTTAGAATTGGCGTGGCTGGCATCGATCATGATGGATGGGCAAACCTTGGCTTTCTGCAACTGATCCAAAACCGACTGCACACTTTTAGCATCGTAGTTGGGCCCATCGTCGCCACCACGCAGGATGATGTGGCAGAATGGATTGCCCTTGGTGGTGACTGCTGAGGCGACGCCTTCTTGACTGACTCCTAGAAAGGTCTGTGGCTGTGTGGCAGCTTCGATGGCGTTTACCGCAGGGGTGATGGAGCCATTGGTGCTGTTTTTAAAGCCAAGTGGCATGGACAGGCCAGAGGCCATCTGACGATGGGTCTGGGATTCCGTGGTGCGCGCTCCTATGGCCGACCAGGAAATCAAGCCGGCGATGTATTGTGGTGTGATGGGGTCCAACAACTCCGTTGCCGTTGGCACACCGAGATCCAGCACTTCGCAGAGGAACTTGCGGGCTTCTCGCAATCCGCTGGGGATGTCATTGGTGTCATTCAGATTGGGATCCATGATGAGCCCCTTCCAGCCGACGGTGGTGCGTGGCTTTTCAAAATACACTCGCATCACGAGCAGCATCTTGTCGGAGACGTCCTTCGCTAAGCTCGCTAGCTTCTTCGCATACTCGCGACCAGCGGCAACGTCATGGATGGAGCATGGTCCCACCACCACAAGAAATCGATCATCGTTTCCTGTTAGGATTGTTTGAATCGCGTGCCGAGTTTGGATCACAAATCGCGTTTGTGATTCGGTGCGTTGGATCTCGGCAAACAAGCTGGTCGGCGCTGGTAGCGGTGTCGTGTTGGCAACGTTCAAGTCACTGACGCGAAGGTTATTGGAATCATCGGAACCCATGGCGACTGCTAGAAGCCTTGCCCATACTTGGCAAAGAAAAACTCCATGAAACGAAATGGCTGAGTGCCAGCGAGTTACCTACGACCCATTACAAAAACTGATCGGGAGGGGCTCCAACAGGACATCGATCTATGCCTCTCAAGCGATCCTACCTTTCACCATATCTGTGGCCAGATGCCCGGTGGCTCAAGAGGTGTGGTTGACATGAGCCCGGCCTAATAATCGATACAGATAGATCGTTGTTCGGCAATAGAAAGCGGCAACCAATACACAGCTAGAGGAATCTATTGATCCAAAGCTACGCGGGTTTTGCGGTAAAATTGAAGCTTTTCAAGGAGGAAATTCTGTGGACCAGGTGGCGTCTTGATTAGGCTTCGGACTGTCTTTCCTGTTCACGAGCTGTTCTGGGGTAATGATTAAATCTGAGGTGACGATGCCAACGGGCAGCACGCTGGGGCAACCGAACTCTTTGTATGGACGCGCTCCGATGAAGTTTTCCAAAGCTCGGGTGTGGTGTGTGTTCGAGGGTTAGGGAGTTAATCGGCTCTTTCCCCAACGGTGCTGCGCGCCATTGGCTCTAATCGAGTTCGATTTTGTCGAAGCGTCAGAAACCACCAACGTATTCGTGGAGCAACGGGCGGTTCTTCCTATCGTGCCAGTTTATCACCAACGTAGATCGAGGATGACCGCTCATACCGTCCGTTGAGTCGCGTGGTAGCTTGTTCTTCTGCGAGGCAAGTTTACCAACATACGCATGGGCCGCTTTGTGCAAGCAGTGGGAAAATCCTATGAGCCAATGGAAGCAGTTGGCAGGAATATGCTCGGTTGCCAGCGTAGATTGTGCTTTCCGAAAAACGTACGGAGCAGCCTCTGCTCATTCGCGAAGAGAACCCCATTCTCATTGCTGCTGATCTTGGGTAGGACTACCGCATTGAACTCGATAGTGACGGGGTGCAGTTCGGCTGTGAGATCGAATAGGCTGCTGGTTATCTAACAGGTTCTCATGAGAGATTGACTGGGAACGCGCTGTTGAGCAAGAATTTCATTGGCCAGAGGAAGAAGGGTTGGCCATGATGCGGCATGGCGAAGAAGAAGAGCAGCGCTGATCCCAAGACGACACCGATGATGAAGCAGTATCTTGGCATTCGGCAAAGTCTGCCTAAGGATGTACTGCTGTTCTATCGCTTGGGAGATTTTTATGAGCTGTTTTATGAAGATGCGCAAGTAGCAGCCGGCATTCTGAACATTGCTTTGACCAAGCGTGGCGGTTACCCGATGTGCGGCGTGCCGCATCATGCATCTGAAGGCTACATTGGTAAGTTGGTGAGAGAAGGCAAGCGAGTGGCGATTGCCGAGCAAGTGAGCGTGCCGATGCCTGGCAAGATTGTGCAGCGTGAGATCAGTCAAGTGATCAGCGCGGGTACCGTGAGTAATTTGAATTTGTTAGAAGCGAAACAAGCCAACTACTTGGCTGGCGTATTTCAACTTAAAAAGAAAATTGGCTTGGCCTACGTGGATCTTAGTACAGGCGATTTCCGCCTTACCGAATTCACTGATCGTGCCGCATTGGAAGATGAGATTGGACGTATTGCGCCTTCGGAGTTGCTCTATTCAGATGAGCAGGAAAGTGGCT
>MDTC01232104.1_pt1 | contig 14799 bp, 12 predicted proteins | sample 811181 | NCBI WGS metagenome assembly MDTC01 (sample SAMN05326644, study PRJNA326480) | marine metagenome | isolation source: seawater | place: Pacific Ocean: North | collected 2011 | reverse complement strand
TAGAAAGAGTATACGGTTCTTTATTGACGAGTGATAGGTCAGGTTCATACAGCATTTCCGTAGCCATATATGACCCAGCTCTTGCGCCTTGAACAAATATTTTTCCTATGGAATCTCTAAGATCAATTAGTGAAGTTTTGTTCAGTTGACGTTTATTTTTATAAGCTAGACGATGTACCAAGATATTAGCAATTACATTTAATTTAGATAGGTCACGACGAATCCAAATGAAATCTTTCTCTTCAGCAGCGATTTCGAAGTCATTAGGAACTAAAAAAGAGAAGTTATAATTTTTTTTAATTTCTTTTTCTAAAGCAGTATTTCTATCTTTTTCAAGAGCAAAGACTCTTCTAATTTGATTCTTTCTAAGAAAACGGTCTCTTATTTTATCCCCATTCTGAAGAAGAAGGTCTTTAAGTTTTTTTTCACTTTGGTAGTAAATACAGGTATAAACTTGATCTTTTGACCACTTAGATTGGGTTTTCTCTACATAAGTACTGTCTGAATATATAAACTGCAAAATGTTTTTATGTGATTTAAAAATAGAAGTAAATTGAGAAGTATTTATGTTGTAAAGATTAAAAAGAGATTCCTTTTGAGGGAGACCTTTAAGTTGAGACTGAAAGTTTCTTCTGATAATTTCACCGACACCTGAAGTCCATATTTTGTCCGGTAAAACTAAAACTAATTCTGTAAGATTGCCTGTGGCGGGAGGTAAAAAAGTATTTCGTTGTTTTGTTTTACTATTATCTGAAGGGCCAGTTAGGCAGGAATGAAACATATAAACAATAAATAAAAAGCAGAGTGTAAATAGAAACTTTTTCATACTTATATATAGTCTGGGCGAACGTACAGTACAAGTTTTTGTCCTACCCGAATTCTGTCACCATTTAGGTTATTCCATTTTTGAATTTTTTTTATAGAACATCCGTATCGTTTCGCAATTTTCCCGAGGTATTCTCCACTTTTAACTCGATAAACAATTCTCTGGTCTTGTTCAGAGTATTTCGGATATGAATTTATTTTTTGCTGATCAAGACGCATAAAATGACTATATATTTCTTCTTCATTTGAGACAAAAACTCCAGCTTTGTTCTTAGGAAGTTTTAGATAATAATTTCTTCCTTGGATATTTGGAATTATATTTATTTTGTAGCTTGGATTTAGAAATTCTAGCTCTACAAGAGGAATATCAAGTAAGTTTGAGATATAATCTAAATTTATTTGATAATGTACCCTAAGTGTATCTGTTTGGTGATTCCAAATGGAAGGTCTAGACAAATATATTTTGTGTTCTGTTGCGTAATTCATTGCGTAACAGACAGCAATAAACGCCGGCACGTAACTTCTCGTTTCTTTTGGTAGAAATCTACGAATAACCCAGTAATTTTTTTGTCCCCCAGCCCTTCGAATAGCTTTATTTACGTTTCCTCTACCAGAGTTATAGGAGGCAAGGACTAAAGACCAGTCTTTATAGACCGCATAAGATTTTTCAAAAAACTTACAAGCCGCAACTGTAGACTTGTATGGGTCCATTCTTTCATCAACATAGGAGCTTACCTTCAAGTCATACTCTTTTCCTGTTGCATACATAAATTGCCACAAGCCAGTTGCACCGGCTGAAGACTGCGCTTTTGGGTTTAATGCGGACTCTACAACGCTGAGATACTTTAGTTCTATAGGTAAGTCAAATTGATCAAGTACTTCTTCAAATAGTGGAAAGTAGTAGGCACCCAACCCTAACATTCTTGATAGTTGATTGCGGCGTCTTTTGGTGTATACATCAATATATTGTTTTACGTATGGGTTAAAAACTAAATCTAGTGGTGTTTTCTGATTTAGAGATTCAATTCGGTTAGCTAAGATACTGTCAGAAAATGACGGGATTTCTTTAGTTCCTCGAAAATCACCTTTCTCAAAAAGGTCTAACGCATGTGAATGTTTCGACATAAACGCACTGTCATACAATGACACTATTGAGTCGTCAGCATATATCTTTAAACTATCTTTATTCTCGACGGAGATATTTAACCCAAAGGAACTAAGGCAATGCAACTGAGATTGAAGGAACAAAAGTCGAATCAATAACTTCATTTTATCTTTTAAGGTTATACAGAATTTTTGAAGATGCAAAAAGGTTTTCTTCTTCAAACGCAGAAGCCATAAGTTGCACGCCAATTGGCATTTTTCCTCTTGACACCCACATTGGTAATGATATGGCGGGAAGACCTGTTAAATTTGCGTGAACAGTGTAAATATCTTCAAGGTATGTAATAGTAGGGTCATTGTTTTTTTTGCCAATTTTAAAAGCAGTAGTTGGGGTAGTAGGCATTAAAATAACATCAGCACTTTTAAGAATAGTGTTTGTGTGATTGAGAATCAGACGACGCACTTTTTGTGCCTTTGTGTAATAGGCGTCGTAATATCCAGAGCTTAAGACAAAAGTTCCCAGCATAATTCGTCTTTTCACTTCTTCTCCAAATCCTTCTGTTCTAGATAATTTGTATGTGGATTCTAGGCTATTTGCTTTTGTGCTTCGAAGACCGAAGTGAACACCGTCATATCTGGCAAGATTAGAGGAGGCTTCTGCAGTTGTAAGAATATAGTAGCATGGAACAATCTCTTTAAGAAAAGGAAAGCTTTTTTCTTCAACATCATGCCCTTGAGATTTTAAATTCAGAATAAGCTGTGTGAATTTTTCTTTTATTTCAGGCATTAGCCCAGGGCTTTCAATGTACTCTCTAAAATAAGCAAACTTTTTTCTATTGTTATTGGGCTTTATCGAAGAGAAAGAGGGAACTATTTTTGATGAGCTAGTCGAATCATAAGGGTCATGACCAGAGATAATTTCAGTAATAATTTCAGAGTCTTCAATACATTTAGTTAATGGTCCAATTTGATCAAATGAAGAAGCATAAGCAATTAGTCCATGCCTAGATACGCGAGCGTAAGTAGGCTTTAACCCGTAAACCCCACAAAATGCAGCAGGTTGCCTTATAGACCCTCCGGTATCGCTACCTAGAGCAACTTGGCACAAATTTGCAGCCACAGCAGCAGCCGAGCCACCAGAAGAACCGCCAGGAACCAATTTTGGGTTTTTTGGGTTTTTGACTGGGCCATAACAAGAGTTTTCATTGGAAGACCCCATAGCAAATTCATCACAAGAGACTCGACCAATTATAATGGCATCTTCGCCTAATAGTCGCTCTACTACTGTCGAACTAAAAAGAGATTCAAAGCCAGATAATATTTTTGAAGAAGCAGAGACCTTTTGCCCTTCTATGCAAATATTATCCTTCATAGCAATAACTACTCCGGCTAGCCTTCCTGCATTTCCTGATTTTATTTTTTCATCAACTCTTATAGCATTTGATCGAGCAAGCTCAGTAAAAGTCTCGATAAAAATATTCAGGTCTTTGTTCGCTTCTATTCTGTCCAGATAGTAATTAACCAGAGAAAGGCAGTTTGTTTGGCCTGAGTTTAGTGCTATTTGAATGTCGCTTATTGAGGTAAAATTCTTCAAAATATGGAACTTTGGGCCTTAATCTTTTTCACGATCAATAGTTTCATTGTTTTCATTGGTAGCATCTTTAAATTCTTTAATGCCGCTTCCAATACCTCGCATGAGTTCAGGGATTTTTTTTCCACCAAACAACAAAAGGATTGCAAGAAGGATTAAAACCCATTCGTAGCCACCCATGAATCCTAAATAGATAGATAAATGTGTCATAGTCTTTGTTTTTATTCCCATTGGGGAGTATTATGCAAATGTAAGAATTGAATCTAAAAGAGAGTAGACTACAGGTTAAAACTTCAAAGAGATTTATTTTTTCATCAACCAAATCTCTGGATTTACCTTTTGAGAGCCTTTCCAAAGTTGAAAATCAATGACAGTAGCCCCTTCAGATTTTGAAGTATAGATAACCCCTAAAGGATCTTTTGTTTTTACAATTTCGCCCTTTCGAACAAGAGATTCTCCTAGGTTGGAATAGACACTAATGAACTCTCCATGTCTAATCATAATTACCTTTGTCCCATTGGGCATAGTCAGAACACTACTTACAGTCCCATCGAATACACTTCTACATAGAGTATTTGATTCTGTGGCAATTTCAATTCCGTTATTATCAACAGTAACCCCTTTTAGAACGGCGTGTTTTTGTTTTCCAAATTTAGAGATAACTAGACCTTTAGAAACTGGCCAAGGAAGTAAAGCTTTATTTGAAGTAAAGCTATTTGAAAGTCTTTCAGAATCAGGAGTTTCCGCAAAACTTCTTTTTTTGTTTTCTTTTTCTTTTCTCAACTCTTCAGCGATAATTCTCTGGATTTCTTTTTCAATTTTTTCTTTTTTAAGCTTTTTTTCATTTATCCCTTGGGTCAATTTTTTTTCTTTATTTGACAATTCAACCAAACCTATGGACTTTGTAATTTGTTCTTCATTCAAAAGTAATTTCTCAGAGTTAGTATCATTGATTAACCTTTCTTTTATTTTAGTATGCTTTTCGAGTCGTTTAATAATCTGATTTACTTCTTTTTGTTTATATTCTATTTTTGTCGCCTGACTTTTCCTGTATTCTGATATTTGTTTTATCATAGCAAGTCTTTTGAAGGCTTGCTGAAAGTCTCTAGAAGAGAGTAAAAAAAGTATCCGACTATTTTTTCGTGTGCTCTTATACGATTGTTTTATCATAAGTGCATAATTATTTTTTAATGACTCTAGCTCTTCTTCAAAGAGTTTTTTTTGCTTGAGGTTCAGCGCTCTTTCTTCATGGATAAATCTTAGTTCTTTTTCGATTGTTGCAATCAACTGCGATCTAATTTCAATTTTTTGTTTCAAAGTTTTTAGTTGATTTAAAGAAAATGTTTTTTGTTGTTTTGTTTTTTCTAACATTTGATTAATTAATTGAATTTCTTCTAATAGATTTTTTTTTCTCTTTTGTAAATTCGTACGATTTTGAGCGTTTAAAGAGGCGAAAAAAAGTAAAAGACAACAAAGGTTAGTCAATAATTTCATAAGAACTGGGAACAGAAAAAGGAAATTTAATGGATTTATTTAAATTAATTTTGGAAAATGACAGGCTAAGTGTTACTGTCTGATTAGCCTTAAGATTTAACTCAACAGATTCCGCTAGCCAACCATTGTCGTATGATTCGAAATCTTGATAATCTATTTTGAGTGATTGATTTAGACCATAATTAGTGAATTTTTGTGAAAGAATTTTATAATTCGCAGGGTTTACAACAGCAGAGAACACTTCTTGTTTAGGTTTTCTTCTAACTCGTTCAATTTTTTTTAATTGTTTAGGATTCATTGAGCATAAAATAAACTTTTGCTCTTCAATGCTTGAGTAATATTTTTTTAATTCTAAATTACTCATTACATTTCCAATTAAGAGCGCCTGGATTCGTTCAAAAGTTAGAATGCTTTTAATTTGACTACTTAAATCGGTATAGCTGCTTTTGAAATATGTTTTGTCAAATCGATTTATGAAGTGAACACTGTCTTCTTTAATTAGAATTCTACCTAGCTCAAGGCCAAGGCCGGGACTTATAGTCATCCAAATAACACTATCTTTTTGGATTTTAATATTTCCTTTAAAGGAAAAGCTTTGTTTCTCTCCAGTATATTTTCCCGAAACCTTTGCGCTCATTGAATGGAAGTCAAAATCGTTGGAGCAAATATCTTCAATGAAATTTTCTACTTTGGGTGCTTTCGTGTAAAGAGGTTTTGCAATTTTAGTAGAACCGCAACTCCAAAGAAAAGTGGCCAAAAACATGAATTGAAGCATTCTATTCATACAAAGTGCCTTCTCGGATTTTTTGGTTTAACCACTCTGAGCCCCCTCCCTTTTCTTTTGCTTTCTTCCAATAAGAAAGAGCCTCCTTGTTTTCGTTAAGCTTAAACATAAGGTCTCCGTAGTGTTCTAAAACTACTGAGCTATTCGGTAGGAGTTCAAGAGCTTTTTCTAGCCATATTTTTGCCTCTTTGTAGCGATCTAATTTGTATAAAATCCAACCATATGTGTCAAAATAGTTGGGTTCATCTGGGCTGAGTTCAATTGATTTTTTAGAGTAGATCTCTGCTTGGATTAATTTTTTCGAACGCAAGGATAAGAAGTAGCTATAATTGTTTAATACAAGTGGGTTTTCGGGAATTAGAGCTAGAGATTTTTCATAATTTTCATCTGATTTTTCATGTTCTCCAAGTTCGTGAAATGAGTTTCCAATGTAACTATAGAAGTCTGACTTTAACTGTGCATTATTAACGACATACTTAAGGCCATTCTGCAAGACTTCAACAGCCTTTATGTCTTGTTTTGTCTGAGAAAAAGATATTCCTGTTATCAAGTACAGTATTGGTTGTATTGGATAAAGCTCGATGGATTTTAACCCATTTTCGCACACGGATTGATATTTTTTTAACTCAAGCCCCAACATTAGATATCTGTTCCAAATAGAAAAATCATTCATGCCAAGCTCAAGCACTTTTTCGTATGAGGCAAATGCATTAGCGCTTTTATTTTTTTTATATGAGATTTCAGCTGAAAGAAGATGTAAAGAGGCATTTTCGGGAAACCTTAATAATGCTTTTTTAAGAAGAGCTTTAAGTGCGGGGTCGTATTTGTTTTCACTCAATGAAAGTTCCGCATAAGTAGCAAGAATTTGCAGAACTGATTCTATCTGAATTTCAGGGCTGTCAAAGCAAACTTTGATGTACTCTAAGGCAGTGTCAAAGTCATTCTTTGCTCGAAAGTGTTCAGCTAAAGCCATATTTGCATGTGGGTTTTGGTTTTCGAGCTTAATGATTTCTCTATATATTTTAACTGCCTTATCAGGTAGATTATTTGCGTTATAGAGGTCAGCAAGCATTCCCATAAACCGCATTTCTTCCGGAAATGCAGCGATTAATTTTTTTAACTCAAGAACCGCAAGATCGAGCTTACCTAAGAGAATATAAAGTCGTTCTTTCTGAATAGTTAAATCTTCATTTTGACCTAAACGTTTTTCTATTTCATTATAACAATCAATCGCATTCTTGTAATTTTTGTTTTGAGCATAAGCTTGAGCAAGTTGGAAAAGGGTTTCTAAATTATATGGATTCAGCAATAATAATTTTTTATAGCAAAGAATCTCATTGCTAATATTTCCTTGGGCCTTGTAGAGTTGGGCCAAAAAACTGATAAACCAAACGTTATTTGGGTTTAAGTTTTCTGCTTGACTGGCGTGAAATTGTGCTTCATTAATACGGTCGGTTTTTAAATAAAGATTTGCCATTTCGAAATGAGCATCAGCATTCAGAGGGTCGATAGATAAGCACTGCTCAATAGTAGTACAAGCTTTATCGTATTCTTCGAGCGCTTTTTGTCTTTGAGCTTCGAGGAATAAGTATTTAAATTTAAATTGTTCCTTATACCCGATAGGACCCTCTGTATATGCATTTAATTGGGTAGAACTTTCCTGTAGTACATTTTTTAATGACCCACATGATGATAGTAATACTAGCGTAACAATATAAAGTCGCAGTTTTTTCATCCTATTTTTGAATAATCACCAATGCTAATTTGCTTGGAGCTCCCATTATAATTAACCTGATTACCAATCATTGATTTTTCTATATCAGCCTCAACAATCCGACTATTGTTTTGTATTAAACTATTGGAAATACGACTCTTGGAGATGACACAATTATTTCCAATTGATACGTGGGGACCTATGGTTGAGTTAGATATTTTTACACTAGAACCTATATAGCAAGGCTCAATGATTGTGGCGTTTTCTAGGATTAAACCCATGCGAGGCTCCTCATTTTTTGTGGACTCTAAAATACGTTGATTAGCATAAACCGCAGCGTCAGGATTTCCACAATCAAGCCATTCGATCACTTTTTCGGGATAAAAAGTCGCCCCACCAATCTTCATATTCTCAAGGGCGTTTGTAAGTTGAAACTCCCCTTTTCCTTTAATATTGTTGTCTATTAAATATTGTATTTCTTTGCGAAGTTTTATCCCGTCTTTGAAAAAGTAGACACCAATAATTGCTAGATCTGAAATATAGTCAATTGGTTTTTCAACGAAATCAGTTATTATATTGTTTTGGTCTAGTTTGATTACACCATACTCTTTTGGGTCTTTGACTTGTTGCACCCATATTATGCCATCTTTACTTTCGTCTAATTCAAATTCTGCTCGAAATAGCGTGTCAGCAAAAGCGACAATGAGGGGACCATCTAATAATTCTTTTGCACATAATACGGCATGAGCTGTTCCCAAGGCTTCATTCTGATAGTAAATACTTCCTTTCGAGCCAAGCTTTTTTGCGATTTCAAGTAATTTTTGTTCTACTTCTATTCCAAAATCACCAATAATAAATGCAATGTCAGTTACTTTATGTTCACAGACACGGATAATGTCTTCTACAAGTCTTTGAACAATTGGTTTACCAGCAATAGGGATTAGAGGTTTAGGCACTGTTAGGGTATGTGGCCTTAATCTAGAACCTCTTCCCGCCATAGGGATTATAATTTTCATTTTTTATAATTTTAATTTTTTCCAGTACTGCCAAAGCCCCCCAAACCTCTCTGGGTTGCACTTAATTCTTTAACGTTAACCCAGCTGTATTTCGTATATGGAGCAATAACCATTTGAGCAATTCTATCACCGTCTTTTATAATAAATAAATTGTTAGACAAATTTATAAGAATTACGCCAATTTCTCCTCGATAGTCGGCATCAATTGTTCCAGGGCTGTTTAAAACTGTTATACCATTTTTATACGCCAAACCACTTCTAGGGCGAATTTGTGCTTCAAAGTTTTCAGGAAGGGAAATAAATAAACCAGTTTTTACAAGAACTCTCTGCCCAGGATCTAATGAAATTTCTCTATTTATATTTGCGCATAAGTCTACCCCAGCAGAATTCTCAGTTTCAAATTTGGGAAGAGGGTGCTTAGATTTGTTTATGATTTCAATGTTCATTTTTTTTCAGTTCTACAATTAGATTTTGAAAGTACTTATTTTTTTTCTTTTCTGATGTATATACAATAAATATATAGCCTAGACAGACAACACAGCTAAGTATGAAATAGTTATCGTGAAAGCTCTTCCAGAACACATACAATCCGACAGAGCAGATTAAGTAGAAGAGGCATTCCCAATCGTATGGTATAGGATAATGGCGCCGCCCTAATTTGAATGATATAAGACACATAGCAGAGTAGCAAATTAGTGTAGCTAAGGCTGACCCCATGTATGACATAGTTGGGATAAGCATAATGTTTAGCCCAATTGTGATAAACGCGCCAATTAATGATATCAACGCGCCAAACTTTGTTTTTTCAGTTATTTTATACCAGACAGAAAGGTTATAATACACCCCTAAAAATAGATTTGCCATCAATAAAATCGGAACAACTTTTAATCCCTCATGATATGAGCTATCTTGTATAAAATGCTTTAAAAGATCAATAAAAACGTTGACAGCTAAAAAGATAAAACAGCCAAATGCTACAAAAAACCTCATAACTTCAGCATATTTTATTGTTGCGTTGGACCTCTTAGCCTGCTCAAAGAAAAAGGGTTCAGCTCCATATCGAAAAGCTTGGAGAAACAAGGTCATAAAAATAGAAATCTTATAGCATGCGCTGTATATTCCAACTTGTCGAGTGGAAATTTTACTCGGGAGAAGATAATCTAGCAGTAATTTGTCAGCCATTTCATTAGTGATGTAAGCCAAACCTCCAATAAGTATTGGAAAAGAATAACGCCACATTTTCTTCCATAGTTGTAAATCAAATTGGGCTTTGATTTTCTTGATTTCAGTAAGAAGCATAAGAAGCATAAAGAAGCTTGCAGCAAGGTTTGATATGAAGACATATCCAATCCCAATTTCTTTATTGTAGATTAGTTCAATCAAATTAGGTGCAAAGTCAACTTGAATCCAGTAGGGGCATAGAAGGAAGAAAAATAAATTCAAGCCTATGTTCACAACAATATTTAAAATTCGTATGTAGGCAAATTTCCATGACCTATTCTCTAGTCTTAACTTTGCAAAAGGAATAACAGTTAATACGTCAAAGAGAATAGTAAGGCTCAATATTTTAACAAACATAGAACTTGCTCTATCATGAAGAAATAAAGATATGCTATCAGAGAAATAAAAAGTTATTCCTACAAAAATTAGGGAAGAAAATAAAAGAGAAATGAAGCTAGTTGAGAGAACAATTTCTTTGGAGTTGTTTTTTTTTGTGAAATAGAAAAAAGAGGTTTCAAACCCATAGGTTAGAGAAACCATTGTAAATGCGGTGAAAGTCATTAAAATTGACAGCAAACCATAATCTCCGGTAGAGAAAATGCTGGTATAAAGAGGTACTAATAAAAAGTTAAGCAAACGCCCAAACATGCTGCTAAACCCGTATATCGCTGTTTCTTCTGTTAATTTTCGTATAAAATTCAATCGATAATTAATTTTAAATTGAAAAATTAGCTTTTCTTTTTTCCAAAAAAGCCCTCGTACCCTCTTTGAATTCATCATTATCAAAACACTCTCCGAAAGATTGAATCTCATATGCAAGCCCATCTATTCCTGAAGTGAAGTTTGCGTTGATGCAGCCAATTGCTTTTCCAATGGCGTTAGGAGAATTAGTCATTATTTTTTTGGCAAAAGTTTTGGCAGTATCAATCAGGTCTTTTTGAGGGACAACAGCGCTAGTTATACCAAATACAAATGCTTTGTCAGCTGAAATTATTTCTGCAGTAAGTATCATTTCCATTGCACGTCCTTTACCAGCTATATTTGCTAGTCGCTGAGTTCCACCGTACCCAGGAATAAGCCCCAAGGAGGTTTCGGGTAGGCCAACTTGCGCATTTTCAGAAAAAACTCTAATATGAGCTGAAAGAGCCAACTCAAGACCACCTCCTAAAGCGAATCCATTTACTGCCGCTATTACAGGTGTTTTCATTTGTTCTATATAGTTAAATAAACTTTTATGCCCTTTTTTGCTTAGTTGTTTTCCTTCAGCAACCGAAAAGTTTGCAAACTCAGAAATATCAGCTCCGGCTACAAATGCTTTTTCCCCAGAACCAGTAATTATTATTGCACGGACATCACGCCTTGACTCTAAATCAATTAAAGCTTCACTCAGTTCATTAATAGTTAGCATATTTAGAGCATTTAATTTTTTTGGCCGATTTATACTCAAAACGCAAAAGCCGTTATCTTCTCTTAGCGAAATATTGTTGTATGTCATATGTATGTTTTAGATTACTGATAATAAATCTAGTTGTCTTTTTTAAAGATAGGAATAGACAAATAGAACGTTGTTCCTACATTTTTTTTCGACGTAAACTTTATACTTCCATTTAAGTCGGTTATAATTTGTTTGACCATTGCTAATCCAAGCCCCATTCCACTATTTTTTGTTGTAAAGTTGGGTTCAAACACTTTTTTTTGTACATCTACAGGCATTCCTGAACCAAAATCGGTAATTTTTAGCATAGCTAAATCATTTTTTTTCTCTAAACTAACAACAATTTTAGTTGTTTCATTTTCTTTACTTGCTTCAACTGCATTATTAATGATATTATTTAACACGGAAATCATTTGTTTATTATCTCCATTAATGAATATAGACTCTTCAGTATCTATGAATTCAATATTGACAGATTGATACAAAAACAGTGATTTTTCAACTGTTTTAGATAAGTCGAGTATTGTTTTTTTACTACTAGGCATTCTAGCAAAATTAGAAAAAGCACTTGCGATATTAGCAAGTATATCAATTTGTTCAACCATTGACGCCGCAAATTTAGATACCTTTTTATTAAAGTTGGGGATGTCGGACTTAATTGTGCGCTCAAAAAGTTGAACGTTCAATTTCATTGGTGTTAGAGGGTTCTTAATTTCGTGAGCTACCTGTTTGGCCATCTCTTTCCAAGCATTTTCTTTTTCATTTTTTGCCAGTGTGATGGAATTTTTCTCTAACTCTTTCCCCATATAATTATATTGTTGAACCAATTGACCAACCTCATCAGATGAATCCCATTTTAGAGGAATATATCTTTTTTTCAGAGTGGCTTTTTTCATGATTTCAGACAACTTTTTCATTGGTTCAGTGATTTGGCGAGCAAGAATAAATGCCAGTAAACTTGCACCAGCAAACAAGAGAAAATAAACGACGCTAAGTGCTAATAGATAACTACGAAGATCTCTCTTGTAATTGACGTCCAACTCAAAATAAGGGATACTAATAACTGCAAAAGGGTCTCCGGATTGGTTGAAGATATATTGATAAGAATTTAAATAGTCTATACCTTGGTGGTTTAACTTTTGTTTTACCCTAACCTTCTGATTGGTTAGCTCTCTCATAATATTCTGATCAATTACTCCCGGAATAATCTTGTCTTGGACGAGCTTCTCATTTGAACACAAAATAAGAACACCATCTAAATCATAAATACTAATATCTAGCCGATGAATATTTTTCCACTCATTAATTTTATTATTAAACAATACCTTAATAGCCTCCTTGTTTGCCTCAACTTCAGACGTTGATTGAACATAGTATGTAATTGAGGAAAGGGTAGAGGCCTCTTTTCTAAGCATCCTTTTTTCGTGGTAATCGTAGTTTTGTTTTTTGAAATTATAATAAGTGAATACTCCTATAAAAAAGAAAGACCCCACCAAAAGTGCAATCATAGAGGAGTAGATTCTTGAGCGTAACTTATACCTAGACTTATTTGTTTGTCTCATTACATACAAATATAAGTTAATTCTTTAGTTCGAAGATTCTATCTCTATGATAGAAAATTTTTATTGAAGTCTTAAAATAAAGGAGGAATTATATAGATGGTATAATAGCTAGTTTCTTAGCCCTGTTTGAGTGCTTCTGCTCCTCCAACAATTTCTAAAATTTCGTTCGTAATAGCAGCTTGTCTTTGACGATTATATGTTAATTTGAGCGACGCTTTTAAATCTTCAGCATTGTCTGTAGCCTTATGCATAGCGGTCATCCTTGCTCCGTGCTCAGACGCATGAGACTCCAGTAAAAATTTATAGAATTGAATTTTCAGAGATTTAGGAATCAAGTTATGAACGATGTCTTCAGATGAAGGCTCTAAGATATAATCACTAGACTGGCTTGATTCAGACTTAAATGAAGCTAGGGGAATAAATTCTTTAAGAACTACGTCTTGTGTAGCAGCATTTTTGAATTCGTTATAAATAATTTCTACTTTGTCAAAAGATTCATTTACAAAAGAATTCATCACTTCTTTCGCGAGAACTTCTGATGCACCATAATTTAAGTTGCTAAAAATTGTTGAATTGGACTTAAACAAAGGGTGCTTCCCTCTAAAATAGTCTACGCTCCTTTTTCCTATAGGGTATACCTGTACTTCTACTTTTTGTTTAGAGTAGTTTGTGATTTTTTTTTCTGACGCTTTAAATATATTTGAGTTAAAGGCTCCGCAAAGACCTCTGTCTGAAGCTATTGCGATCAAAAGTACTTTTTTCAGCTTTCTTTTCTGGCTGTATATATTTTCTGACGACCCATCTAATGAATTGCTAACATTCATTAAAATATTTTTAAGTTTTTCAGCGTAAGGGCGCATCTGAATAATTGCATCTTGTGCTCTTTTTAATTTTGCAGCAGAGACCATTTTCATTGCACTAGTAATTTGCATAGTTGAGGCAACAGAGCCAATTCTTGTTCGGATTTCTTTTAAGTTTGCCATTTTAAAATATAATAAGGGAGAGCATCTTTTTCTGTTTTGTCTATTCGTATTTAGAGCAAATTTCTTTAGCAGATTTTTCAATTGCATCAGTTACTTCTGTCGCCAATTTACCCGACTTAAGAATAGCTAACTCAGAAGCGTGTTTATTTCTCATGTAAGATAATAACTCAGCTTCAAATTCTTTTATTTTGTTTACCGGGACTTTAGACATTAAATTTTTAGTCCCACAGTAAACCATGACAATCTGCTCTTCTACTGGTAGAGGGGCATTTAGCCCTTGTTTTAACATCTCTACATTGCGTTTACCTTTATTGATAACTAATAAGGTTGCTTCATCCAAGTCAGAGCCAAACTTTGCAAAAGCTTCTAGTTCTCGAAATTGTGCTTGATCTAATTTGAGAGTTCCAGCAACTTTTTTCATTGATTTTATTTGAGCTGAACCTCCAACACGAGAAACAGAAATTCCTACATTAATTGCAGGCCTAACTCCGGAATTGAATAAATCAGCTTCCAAGAATATTTGCCCGTCTGTAATAGAAATAACATTTGTAGGGATATAAGCAGATACATCACCAGCTTGCGTCTCAATAATTGGTAATGCAGTTAACGAACCACCACCTTTAGCTATACTTTTGATAGACCCAGGAAGGTCATTCATTTCTTTGGCAATAGTGTCAGACGCATTTACCTTAGCGGCTCTTTCTAGCAGTCTAGAGTGTAAGAAAAAGACATCTCCGGGATAAGCTTCTCTACCTGGGGGTCTTCTAAGTAAAAGTGATACTTCTCGATAAGCAACTGCTTGCTTAGAGAGATCGTCATAAACTATTAAACCGTGCCTGCCAGTATCTCTAAAGAACTCACCAATAGCAGCTCCAGCAAAGGGGGCGTAGAACTGCATTGGAGCTGGATCTGATGCATTTGCAGCAACAATTATCGTGTAGGGTAATGCACCTGCTTCTTCAAGCATTTTAACAATATTTGCTACTGTTGAACCTTTTTGACCTATAGCCACATAAATGCAGTAAACAGGCTCTCCAGCATCATAGAATTCTTTTTGGTTTATAATAGTG
>MDTC01113439.1_pt1 | contig 14800 bp, 15 predicted proteins | sample 811181 | NCBI WGS metagenome assembly MDTC01 (sample SAMN05326644, study PRJNA326480) | marine metagenome | isolation source: seawater | place: Pacific Ocean: North | collected 2011 | reverse complement strand
TCTCTTTTTGACTCTCCCTTCTGCGTCTTAAGTTACTTCCAGGTCGATCTCAAGAGATGAGTTAATATTACGATTTACTTAATTTTTTTCAAATACATTCGCGGGAAAAGGCAAAGTTTTTTTTACTAATTTTTTTTATGTCCTATAAAAAATAATATCCAATATTAAGAGTATTTTATAACTTACTGATTTTTCTAAAAATCCAAAAAAATCAGCAAAAAAAATATGTCCTATAAGTTTTTTTCTAAAAAATTTAAAAAAATGAAATAAAAAAATAATTTTGCGCAAATGCACTTCTTAGAGGTTTATTATTAATGAAAAAACTGCTTAATAAATTTGAATTTTCTTATGAAAATGATCACCTTTAATAAGAATTAAATGAAAAATAATAAAACAATAGACTTAAATGCTGATTTAGGTGAGTACAGCAATGAAGATGAATTAAACAATGAGATTTCTCTCATTCACCACATCACATCTGCAAATATAGCTTGCGGAGGTCATGCCGGTGATCAAGTTTCTATGAGAAATATCATTCACCATTGCATCAATCACGATGTCCTCGTTGGCCCCCATCCTTCCTACCCTGATAGGAAAGGGTTTGGCAGGTCAGACTTTACAGTTAACAATGACGCGTTGAGGCAGTCGATTATTGAGCAAATCGAATGTTTCATGGAAACAGCCGCTGAGCTGGAGATAGTTCCGACACACATTAAATTTCATGGCCAGCTCTACAATGATTGTTTTTCTGATGTGAACCTTAGCAATCTGTGTTTGTCTCTAGTGAACTCAACATGTCCAAATTTAGCATTGGTCTGCCAGCCATACTCAGAAATTAGTATGCTTGCTCATAAAACTGGCATCAGAGTCATTCACGAGGCATTCATTGATAGAAAATATAGATCCAGCGGATCTTTGATTCCGAGGGAGAGAGAGGATTCAATGATCACTTCTATCGAAGAGAGGGTCAGACAAGCGGTAACAATTGCATCCGAAAAAAGAGTTTTGACAAAGGACTCTAACTATTTAGAGATTGAAGCTGACACTTTATGCATTCACAGCGATCATGATGATTCGGCATCAACAGCAATTGCGGTCAAGGAGAAGCTCCTTGAGAATCATATTCAAGTATCCAGCTATGAAATCTAACTTCAAAAAAGAAATTTCAGTCATATCTGAGGACATGCTTGAGATAAAGATTGATCTCCAGAATTCAGCAATCAAAGGATCAGCATTATATTGGAATCTCGCAGAACATTTATTGACCAATCAGAATGATATAGAGGTTGTTGCATCTGAGGAGATGGTATCAGTTAGATCAAAACTTATTCCGATAGATGTAAATAGAATTGAGAATTCCATCTCTTCTTTCGACTTGAAATCTATCATTCAAACCGATGATGTATTAGAGATTCCAGTATGCTATGAGCCAATATCCACAAGCGATATCGAAGAAGTCTCAAAACAGCTAAAACTCTCGGTGGATGAAATCATTGCCATTCATTCTTCTGCTGTCTATGAAGTTAAAGCAATAGGATTCACACCTGGATTCTCATACTTGGGCGACCTTGATGAAAGAATTTCTGTACCTCGACTGATTAAGCCTAGGATCGATACCCCAGTTGGGGCTGTTGGAATTGCGAATAATCGGACTGGCATTTATTGTTTAGGAGGACCGGGAGGGTGGCCCATTATAGGTATAACTCCAATTAATTTTTTCAATCTAAACGACAATGATTCTCTTAAGCTGAAACCTGGGATAAAAATAAATTTTAAAGAAATTGGAAAGGATGCGTTTAGAAGCATCCAAGACGAGAAGTAGGGTGGCTATTCAATTTCTCAAAACAGGATTGCAGACCACTGTTCAGGACCTTGGTAGAGCAGGGAGTCGGCATATTGGAATTCCTCAGTCGGGCTGCTTTGATTATTTATCGTCAATGAAGGCAAATGCAATACTGGGAAAAGAAATGAATTCTCCAGTTTTAGAGTGCACCATGACTGGCCCTCAATTTAAAGCACTCAAAGACATAGAGGTATGCATCAGTGGAGCAAGAATCAATCAAATTACAATTGATGGAGTCGAAGTTGAGCAAAATAAAGTTCTAAGTTTGAAAGCAGGAAATACATTCAGAGCCGATGTTGCACAAGAAAACTTAAGATTTTATATTGCCTTCTCAGAAAATATTCGAGCAACCCAATTTATGAATAGTGTTTCAACATACTTGCCAGGTAGATTAGGAGGCATCAATGGATCTAAAATTGAAAATGATCAGATTATCGACTTCAAAGAATTCAGACCAAAAAATTCTTCGTATCATTTTCCAGACAAACATTGTGATGATCTCTCTACATCGATCATTCGGGTCGTCAAAGGTCCCGAGTTTCAATTACTGGATGATGGATCCATGTCGCTTGAGGAATATAATTTCATTGTTAGCAATGAATCAAATAGAATGGGCATCAGGACGGACGGTGATCGTTTTTCAATAGATGATCAAGGATTGATGAAAAGTAAGCCTATTTACCCAGGAACAATCCAATGCTCAAATGAAGGTCTGCCAATTATCATGGGAGCTGATGCTCAAACTTTGGGTGGCTATCCCAGAATATTGCAAGTCATTAAAGCTGATCGCCATTTGCTTGGTCAATTGAGACCGAATGACAACTTTGCATTTAAATTAGTCAGTATCGAAGAAGCGATAGATGCTTGGAGAGCCTTGAAAAAAGCTAATCCATTCATTTGTGAGTTATAATATCTATAAGTACGCGCCTGTAGCTCAGCTGGATAGAGTACCTGGCTTCGAACCAGGTGGTCGGGGGTTCGAATCCCTCCGGGCGCGCCATATGAAATAGGGGATAAAATGAGTAATGCGCACCCATGGTTAGATGAGATACCTTGGACAACAAAGAAGCTTCCTAGAGAGATGCTTGAGCATAGAATTCAGCGTGCTTTGACATTAACCAATCTTGGCATGCTTGGGACCTTAGGGCTCAACGGACCTATTGTCAGCCCATTAGAATTTTATGCTGACAAATTTACAATTTATGTCTTGCCTCAACCTGGAAGCCCTAAGCTCAAGGCAATGCAACGTGACCCGAGAGTATCGTTTGCAGTAGCGAATCCAATGGCAGGATGGGTAACTGCACAAGGAGCTCAGTTATTTGGTAAAGCCGAGATACTTGAACCAGGAACTTCTGAATGGGACTATGGCATGACTATTTTTAGATGGCAGGCTTCAGCTGCTGAGATAAATACAGGATTTGATAATCCTCCTCAGTATCAACTTATGCGTTTAAGCCCTGATAGAATCGTTTACACAGAGCATTTTTTAAGAAAGGATGGTTACGGTCCTAGGCAGATATGGCGCCGAGATGAAAAAGATGAGCAAGCTTCAGACGGATTTTCTGAATCAAAAAAAACCTAACTAGTTTTCTTCACCCACTCTGACAAACTGAAAATAGACTCCCAAAATAATTGCACCTAATCCTCCGTAATAAAACGGAAAGGTTGGATCAAGATTATACAACAATGTACCAATCGTAGGACCAAAGATCATCCCAACAACGGGCGCACCAGCTAAGAATCCTGCAACTTCTCCTTGCTCAGAACGCTCAACGCTCAGTGTTGCTGCTGCATTCAGGCCCGGGGTAATCATACTGAAGGCAATGCCCATTCCTGCGTAAGCTAAGAAAAATTCTGTTAATGAATCCACAACACTTATTGATATCAAAACCATTCCAAAAATTAAAAAACAGATTCTAAGCAATGTTTGTGTCGAAATATTAATGACCTGTAAGACCACAGCTTGCATAAAAGTTGAAGTTAGAGCCATTGATAGTAGTGCGATACTAGTGAACTTAATAACTTGATCAGGATCTGATATTCCTAATTGATCTTGTATAAAGAATGCAGAAATGATTTGCACTGATGTAAATACCATGAAGGCAACAGACCAGCCAATAAGAAATGGAAGGACTCTAGGATCATAGAATTTCAACGTTTGATTTTGGTTTAATTCATCAATTACCGGCACTGAGTGAATGAGATATTTTTGAGCCAAGATTGCCCCAATTAATGCAATTCCAGCACCGCAGTACATTGGGAATAAAGGATGGATGAAAGAAAGCGATCCTCCCATCACAGGCCCAATCATTGTTCCAATTCCTGAAGCCATCCCAATCAGAGCCATAGCTTTTGTTCGATTGCCAGAATCAGTGCTATCTGACATGTAAGCAACCGCAGCAGGTTGAATGCCTCCAATTAAGATTCCATAGATTATTCTTATGACCAAAAGGAGCATAAACAGGGTTAGAGAGTCGAGTATGCCCCAAAGCCCGACTTGAATACCAAATGTAAATATAAGAAATGCAAAACCATACGAGAGTAAGCCAATTACAAATACCTTCTTTCTCCCAATTTCTTGACTTTTCTTGCCCCAATAGTAGGAGGAAAAGACCAAAGCCACATTTGATATTGCAATCAAAATACCAAATTGATTAATGCTTAGTCCGATCTCCCTTGATAATGGAGCAAAGATTACATAAAGAAGTGAAAATCCAGTTCCATAGATGACGAGACCAAGGATCAGTATGGCCTTATCAAGACCAAGTTTCTGTTTATTTTCCATCACTTATTTTTTCGGGAATTCATTTGATCGAGTTGTTCCTGAGTGGCTGGTTTTTGATATTTTTCCTTCCATTCTTGGTATGGCATTCCATAAACAATGTTTTTTGATTCATCAGGATTGATCTCTTCGCCCATTTTCTCGGCCTCTTCTTGATACCATCGGCTCAAGCAGTTTCTACAAAATCCTGAAAGTATCATCATGTCAATATTTTGGACACTTGACTCTTTTTGAAGATGATTGATGAGCCTTTCGAATACCGCAGATTGAATCTCTGTTTTCTTATCCATAATTAGTGTGATATCTAAACACAATATCATTAGAATAGTAATATAATCTTCCTTGAATCTATTGAAGTGTATGAATACCTCAAATAAACCACTATCAGGAATAAAGGTCATCGAAATGACTCACATGGTTATGGGACCTGCGGTGGGAGCAATACTTGGTGATTTAGGCGCAGATGTCATTAAGATTGAACCGATTTCTGGAGATAAGACAAGGGTATTAAAGAAGTCTGGGTCAGGATATTTTCTCACCTATAATCGTAACAAGCGAAGTCTAGCAATGGACATCAAAAAAGAAGAAGGGAAGAAGATAATTAAGTCCTTAATTCGCAAATCGGATGTTTTCATTGAGAATTTCAGACCAGGCGCTATGGATAAGCTTGGCTTCAGTTACGACGAGTTTTCGAAATTAAATCCAGAAATCATTTATTGTTCTGCCAAAGGATTTCTTAAGGGACCTTACGAAAACAGGACAGCATTGGATGAGGTTGCACAGATGATGGGCGGTCTTGCATACATGACCGGACCCCCAGGAAGACCGCTTCGGGCTGGTTCATCGGTGATTGATATCATGGGGGGAATGTTTGGTGCCATTGCTATTTTGGCCGCATTGCAAGAGAGGCGATCCACTAAAAAAGGCCAAAAAGTCACAAGCGCATTATATGAAAATGTTGTTTATTTGATGGGCCAACACATGGCCCAAACTGCAACCACTGGGTCACCACCACCTCCGATGTCGGTTAGGGTAGCTGCATGGGCTGTTTACGACATATTCGAAACCAAAGATAAGGAACAGATCTTTATTGGCGTCGTGAGTGATACACAGTGGAAATTATTCTGCGAATCATTTGACCTGGATGATTATGCAAGCGATGAATCAATGGATTTGAATAAGGGTAGAGTGGACCAAAGAGATGTCATTATTCCTCGATTGCAAAAACTTTTTAAGACATATGCAAAAACTGATCTAATGAAAAAGCTTGATAAAACTGGACTTCCTTTTGCTCCGATCAGCAAGCCTGAAGATTTATTTGATGATCCTCATCTTAATGAATCTGGAGGGCTATTGGATATCGAGATACCTGGAGGGGGTAGCACCAAGCTTCCTGCAATGCCAATCAATATGGATGATCGAAGATTTAATGTGCATACATCTGTTCCAAAAGTGGGTGAGCACTCAGATCAAATTCTCAAAGAGCTTGGATTGGATGATGAGGAAATTAAAGACTTATTTGACCAAGAGATTATCTCTAAGAATTAAATCTCGTCGCTTTCAATATATTTTCGATATGGTTTCACACCCATAAAACCAGCGAAGACTCCTATCAAGCCAACAATTAGAGATACCACAGCCATTGAATATGAAATCAAGGATTCGTCCTTAAATACATAATCTGTCAGTAGCGCAACACTCGTAGGCCCCAATGTATAACCGGTCATGCTGATGACAAAGAAGTAGATTGCTGTGACCTGTCCTCTCATTTGGTTTGGTGTGATATTGAGAATTGCCAATGGAGCCAATGCCGTTTGACCAGCCGCCATTATGGCTTGAGGCACAAACATCAAAGTTGCCAATTGATAAGTTGGCATCAGTGGAACCATTGCTGCTGCGATGGTCAAAACGATCATTGTGTATGCAAATAGTTTTATATGAGCACTGCCACCATATTTTTTAAATACATGGTCTCCTATCCAGCCTGTCCCTATTGCACCTATAGGACCCGATACCAAAAAAGCAATACCCAACCACATTGTGATGGTTTTAAAATCAACTCCGTATGTCCTGTCATACATTGTTGGCATCCATGATAGGAACGCGTAACCAATCAAAACTGAGCAAGCCATTGATAGAAAAAGCCAACCATAGGCACTTTTTCTTTCAAGGATGAAATTCACTGTTTCTTTGATTGAAACCTCATCTGTTGAATCCCCAGTATCATTGCTTAGGATGATTTTCTCACTTCGCTCAGGTTCTCTTACCGTCATCATTAATGCAGCAACGATTAAACCTGGCATTCCAACCATTATGAATAAGGCTTGCCAAGGATAGATTTCTCCAATGATTGGGAGAACAATATTCTCTCTTGTAGCAACATAAGCCATAATTTGTCCACCCACGATGAATGCGATTCCAGAGCCAACAGAGACACCAATATTAAATAAGCCTAGAGCTTTACCTCTTTTTTCTTTAGGGAAATAGTCTCCAATCATCGATAAACTGCTTGGACTGAGTGTGGCTTCACCCACGCCAACACCAACTCTGGCTAAGAATAGTTGCATGTAGTTTTTAGCCAATCCACATGCAGCCGTCATTAAACACCAGAACGATATACCTACTGCGATTATGGTTTTTCGACTTTTCTTATCAGCCAGTCTTCCGATTGGAATTCCCATTGTTGTATAGAAAAGCGCAAATGCTAAGCCGAGGAGGAGACTCATTTGAGTATCAGTCAATAATAGGTCTCTTTTGACAAGCGGAACAACCAGTGAAAGCAGTTGTCTATCAAGAAAGGATACCACATAGGCAATCGTCAAAATAACGACGGCATACCATGCTGAGGCACTCGAAGGATAGCGATGATCCATTGGAGATTCTTGATTCATTGATCTATTTTACAGGGGCAGGTGTTTGTTGCCTTGCATAATATTCTAGACTAGAAATACTTGGCCCATAATCTTCAGTTGGAGCAGATAACATTCCAGGATATCTTTCTTCTGAAAAGTCACGGACGTGTTCAGGAATAATCTCAATGTTATCTGATTTCAACATAGTGCTCATGTATAAACAGTGACCAGGTGTATCTCCCAACAACATCCACGGCAGCCATGGCGTAATCCTATTCCAGGTTCCTTTGTAATTTACAGATGTCAATTCAGGATTCTCAAGATCTTTGGCTGAAACAAAGTATCGCATCATTTCTGATACACGGGCCATCTTGCCCGATGATTCCCTTACCCACTTATCTGGCTGCAATGGGTTTGGATAGTGCAAGTGCATATCTGTGCTAAGGGTGACCACATCGCCAGACCTTTTCCATGGGAAAATAAGAGGTATTTTTCTAGGCTCCGCTTTTTCGCCCGTTTTAAAATCTTCAGGTGCGAGAATCAGCCACTCAGAAATTGTGTAATTAAAAGGATCATTTGCAACATGAACCACATCAACCACTTCTTCTGTATAAGGGTTGGTCCATTGATCTATCATTTGACCAGACCTCGGATCCGTATAGAAAATTACTTCTTTGTTTAATCGGCGTATGCTGCCATCTTCCGCTGCCGGCATCAGTCTGGTGCACAAGAAGGTCTCAAAGCCACACAATTCTTTAACGGCTTGCCCTGGCCTCACCCCAAGAATTGTGCCCGTGGTATAGCAAATGGATTCTTTTTCTGGATCGAGGTCAGCTTGAATTCTTGCCCAAGCATCCCGATTCCATGTATTGGATTGAAAGTTAATTTCTGTTTCAAATTTCATTTTATTACTCCCCTTTAATTGGTTTACTTTCTCTCATTAAATAGTTCACGATTAATTTTCTTGTTTCTGGATCCTTAATGCCTTGTACTCTCATTCTATTTCCAGGTATATAATTTGATGGATTCAATATGAATGCATCAAGTGTTTCAGGCGTCCAGATTAGCCCATTATTCTTCATATTGATCAATGCATCTGAATAAGTATAGTTATTTCCAACCCCAGCTGGCCTGCCAAAGATCCCATAAAGAGTCGGTGCCATCCTGTCTCTGTCATCTTTTTTTACGGCATGACAGAATCTGCATTTCCCACCTTCCCAGGTCTCAAAAGCATCAATTTCCTTCTGAATCTCTTCTGAAGATTCAGGCAAATATCCATTCATGGCATAAAAGTCAATTGTTTCAATTCCATCGAGAAGTTTTTCCATTTCAACAGGATTTGTATTAGTTTTGGTATTATATGGAAACGCTCCAAAGATAAGGAATGGGAGATAAAAAGCAATTCCTACAACGATGATAATGAATAACCAGTGCATTCCTCTTGCATTATTTACATACTTCCTCATATCAAGCAAAGACATTCAGGCTGAAGACACGAAACCGAATCATATGGTAGAGCCTTAAAATCAAGATAATTAGAATAAGCATAATGTACAGAAAACCAAATGCGCTGTGGAGATATCCCGAAATAGCCCATAGCCCATGGTCAATGGTATCGATACCTTGCATGAATCTAATGGCACCGTCAGACCATGCCATCAAAAAGCCACTGATGCCTTGAGCGATAAATGAGCAGTATAGAAAAAATTGCAGAAGATGAATGAATGTATAATTTTGTTCAGGCAATAAGCGATGATTCTTCTGAGGGGGGAAATGCAACCAAAGATATACCCTAAACATACTAATTGCCATCAAGAAAGTGCCTGCAAAAATATGAAAATTTCTCATTATTTCCCGCTCTTCTGAGACAATGCTGACTCTGGGAGCCTGGAACATGTTGATAAAGACGATCAAAAACAATAAAAAACCCAACCAACTTAGGATTTGCCCCGCTTTTTTTGCTAATTGATTATCCATATTAGATTTTTTCTAAAAACTCCCTTAGAAGAACCGAAATATTTTTTGCATCCAGGTCAGGTTCGAGATTCTTGCCTTGTATGATCTCAACAATTGCATCTGGCCTGCAAACTTTAGCCTTATTAAGGAAAGGATACATTACATCATCTTCAGAACAGAGTATCAAACATGGAGACTCTGCTTTTCTCAAGGCTTCGATTTCATTAAACCCCCATACTGCTTCATGCATTTGTTTTGCAGATACTTCTGCTCGAATGGCGTCCAATGTTTCACGCTGTCTTAAAGCTATGTTCTCTCCAGCGCCCAGAATATCTCCTGCTAATTTCCATGCATTCATAAGATGTGCGCCATCTTCTTTGGGTGACCAATCGAGGCCAGTTTGTTTCTTCATCAGCTCTTTTTCTTCTTTGGTTGCAAGAAAAGCTCCAATAAGTGTGAGCGAGACAATCATATCTTTATATTTATTCTCCAAATGAAGTGCTATTGAAGCACCAGAATGATGGCCTATTAGGTGGAATTCTTTAATATCTATGCTGTCTAAGGCTTCTACAATATAGTTTCCATAATCTTCAATATTTGGATTTCCAGAAATATCATCACTCAATCCAAATCCAGGAGTATCAATTGCAATACATGCATGTTGGGGCAAGTGTGATATGAGCTTTTCATACATTAATGAAGAGCTTGGCGTTTGATGAAGCAAAGCTATTGGTATTCCTTCGCCTGCTTTATACCTATAGTGACATTGGCCTATTGAGGTTTCTATATATGCTTTTTGAATCATTCAGAAATTCTATTTGATGATTTAACCGAGATAAAAATAGATGCAATGAATAGAATCGCGTTGATACTGGCTATCAGTAGGAATGGCCCCATGGGAGATAAATCGAATAATCTGCCTCCAATGGCTGTTGCCACCAAAATACCTATTGCTCCAAAAAAGGAGCTGAAACCAATAACAGTTCCTCGCTGCCTAAGGGGTGCCTCCTGACCAATTAGGCTTGCAGTGGCTATTACGGTCCCAATCGCACTGCATGAAATTAAAATAAATATCGGAAGATTGGAATAATTCAAGGGAGAGTCAACAAAGAAAACTAAACCATATGCGACCAGTCCCATGCCCATCGCTATAACCATTGCTTTAACCCTGTCAATTCTATCGATTATGACGCCAAATAAATAAGCCCAAAACATACTAATCAGATTAGTTGCCACAATTACAGGAACGACTTTACCTATTGACTCGGATGGGGAGAGCCCCATTGCATATCCACTGGTAATGGCCCACTGAGATATAAAAAGACCATTGATTGATACATCAGCTCGAGCAAGAAATGTTGCAGCATAGGCTAAGGCTATCTTTGGATTTACAATGGATCTAAGGCCTACAGAAATGAGTTCTTTCGTTCCAGGCTTGGACTGCTTGATCTCTTCAGAATCTTCCGGGACTCCATCTTTTAAGCCCAAATAAAAAATAAAAGCAGATATCAATCCTACGATGGCAGCAATAAGCATAGTCATTTTAGCTGCATCAATCGCTTCATACCCATTGCTCTCTAATATCGAAGGCAGTCTTCCTAGAACAATCGCAAAGCCTAAGACTCCAAAGGCATTCAAAATTGAATGCACACTCACAAATTTTCCTCTAGATTGTTCAGCGGGATAATCACCAACTACAATTGCAAGAACACATGATAGGCAAGCAGCACCAATTGCAAATATTGACCTAAATACAAATAGTTCAGTTAAGTTTGTTGCATAAGGGTAAATCGCAAGACCCAAAGAGATCAATAAGGTACCCATGACGAAGACAGGTTTTCTACCTATTCGATCACATAAGATCCCAAAGGGACCTATCAAAAGGATTGCAATAATTTCTTGAAGAAATGCCAGATTGCCAGTAACCGTTCCTTGGCCACCCATAGGTATATTAAGAACTACGGTCAAAATATAGCCTTGCACAAAATTCATTCCTGCCAAAATGCCTATGCATATAAAGCAGGCGTAGAAGTAAGTTAAAGCATTGGTTTTGCTTATCCCCTTGGCGAGAAAGATTGGACCAATTTTCTGTGTCATTTAATTTCTATGATTCTAAACATGAAAAAAGTTTACAAAATAATGCTTTATAAAGAGTAACTAAATGTAACCAAAACTAAACAATGGTTTTTAGATTCTTAAACCAGTTTTTGATTTCATCATCAAGCTGCAGCTCAGAAAAATTATTTTTTTGATGCGGCAATTGAGACAGAGGATGATTTTTCCTACAACAGACAGTTGTTTTGACATCCATTTCAATGTTCATGGAGGCATTGAGTGAGCCGATCATTGCGGGTATCCAGTGCGACTCAGATCGGATTAATTCTGTGACTTCATCTTGCAGTTGCATTTCGTCCAGTTGAGGTTTTAGGTCCATGATTCCATCAATAACTGTGTTATACCAAGGCCAAAAAAGTTTTGAGTCTCTGACCATATGCCAATATTGATTCAGGTGTCCTCCATGCCATTCTTTCTTAATATCAGGCAATCCTTTTTCTGTGTATTCTTCGATGAAAGCTTTATCCACAAACCATGGTTCGATAAGAATAAGATGGTTTATATCAGCCTTTTTTTCATTGATAAACCCAGAAAGGCTTCCGTGATGATTGACGATTGCAAGGCTAAAATGTTTAATATTTTGATCATTGATTACATCTGTGACAGCTTGATTAAAAGCATCCAGGATTGGTTCTTTTATATCTTTTACTGATTCGCCATGTCCAGGAAGATCAATCACCATCAATTTTTTTTCTCTTGAAAGTTCATTCGATAAATATTTAATGGTTTTTGAAGAACCACCAATTGGTGGAATAATCACCAAAGGGTTTTCATCCGTTCGATCAAAGTTTTTCTGTACACAGATATCACCAACAGCAGTTTCAATTACTAATCTAGTCAAGCCACTGCTCTTTAGTGCGCATTCGGGAAGATCTATTGATGTGTTCTTTGAATGCTTGAGAAGATGTGCTCTTGATTTTTCCAATGCTTGATCTTGATCTTTGGATGATTCAATTAAACTAGATTCTGATGGAGTCAAGTCTTCTAGGCATTTACACAAAGGGTCCGATTCTCCAGCAGTGATCAATGCCGGAACCTTTAATTCAGGTACAAAATTTTCAAGACGATACTCAAATGCAGCCCCATACGCAGATCTATAGTTATCTCCCGCTCGCATTACGTCAACCGCATTCTCATGCAGTATCAATGGATCGGAAATACTGAATTGCATTCTGGCATCCTCTGTCCTTTCATGCCAAGGAAAGAAAACCAATTGTTCTCTCATTCTTGACCATAACCAACTTAAATGACCGCCATCCCATTTAGGTTCGAATGGAGGTAAGTATTCTGCCCTTATTTTTTCAAGTTCATCATCGGTCAGAACCAAGACACCATTGCATGATATGGCTTCGATCCTATTTGAAAATTTGTGTGCCAGAGCAATTGATATGATTGCACCGGTATGAAATCCATAAAGACCGAATCGATCAATGCCCAACGCATCAGCTAACTCGATCGTTGCCTCAGCTATTTCCCCTATGGTGACTTTTTGGCTTTCTAATGGATCTGAAGATCCAAAACCCGGCGTATCGGGAGCAATCATACAAAAATCATTTGACCACATCTCCATCAATGGTTTGTATTCATCAGCGGATTTCGGTGATTGATGCAATAAAAAGATAACGGGCCCAACTCCTGAAGTTAAGTATCGAACCTGTCTTTCACCAAATTTTCCTGTAATGGTTTGGAATTTCGTTTTGATTTTGCGGCTCATCGGTTTGGGTAATCTTCAGTATTTTCCATTTAGGAAGTTATAATGTGGCATCAATTTTAACAAAATATTATTTTCATTATGACTAAAAGGTTAAGTAAAAAAGTAGCATTGGTCACCGGAGGAGCTTCTGGCTTTGGAAAAGCGACAGCAGAGTTATTCAAGAGAGAAGGGGCTAAGGTGTATATTTCAGATATCAATGAACAAAATGGCAAAAAAGTCTCTAAAGAACTGGGGATAAATTTTATTTCCCACGACGTAACTAAAACAGAAGATTGGATAAGTGTCATTGATGAAATAAAAGCAGAATCTTCGGGATTAAATGTGCTTGTTAACAACGCTGGAATCGGTTTTATGGCTGATGTAGAGGCAACCACAGAGGAAGAGTGGGAGTTGGTACACAAAGTTGATCTAGATTCCGTATTTCTTGGCTGCAAATACGCCATTCCTCTTATGAGAGAATCCGGCAATGGTTCAATCGTCAATATTTCATCCATTTCAGGCATTGTTGCCGGCCATAATTTTGCAGCCTACAACAGTGCAAAAGCTGCGGTGAGACACTTAACGAAGTCTGTGGCACTTCATTGTGCGAGAAGTACTGATTTAGTAAGGTGCAATAGCGTGCATCCAGTTTTTGCTCAAACCGAGATGATGAAATCATTTTTTGAAAATCCAAATGATGAGCTTGTCTCCAAAATAGAGAGACAAATTCCTGTCAGGAAATTAGTGACCGTTGAAGATGTAGCAAACTCAATCCTATTTCTTGCGAGTGATGAATCAAAAATGATCACCGGGTCTGAATTGGTGATTGATGGTGGCTTGTCAGCCCAATAATTATTTTGACTTTACTAGAGGCACCGAGTCTAATACCCAGCTTTTTTCTTTTCTCCTAGCAGGAGACGGAATTGCGTAAGCAGTTTGATGTTGGGTATCTTTCATTTTTTGCACATCAATTTTGAAGCCATTTTTGGTGAATTCTTCCAAAGAGTTTCTGTATTCACCAATGATCAAATCTGCCGGAACAAAAATTTCCTTTGTGAGCGTGGGCGGTGTTATGACGGGTTTTAATTCATTTAAGAGGGCAATGTCTTGGTCAGCAACTGCCATATTTCTTTCCATAATCATGTCATCCATGTTTTCTTCAAGCAGCCAGTTTCTCATGCTTATAAAGAAGATTCTGGTTTTAAACTCATTTATTGGCTGCTCGAAAAAATACTGATGAAACCAATTCGTTTCTTTTTTGGTATGAATCAGTGTGATGAGTGTATTGGGGCCTCTGTAGCCTCCCCATACCGTCAATTCTCCTTCACTTTTTCTAGCAGTTTCCCCATACGTTTTTTCATCTAATGGGGGCGCAGCATCAAAAAGCTGTTCAAAATCTGCTCCTCGATCTACCTTGGTAATTTTAGTTGGATTAACTTTGTAATCATTTTTGGCGCCCGAGAAACCATGGGTAGGATGAACAAATTCGTTATGCGCAGGATCTAACCCATTTTCAATTGATCGCTCGTAATTATACTCAACATCAATGATTTTTGGAT
>MDTC01268448.1_pt1 | contig 14801 bp, 12 predicted proteins | sample 811181 | NCBI WGS metagenome assembly MDTC01 (sample SAMN05326644, study PRJNA326480) | marine metagenome | isolation source: seawater | place: Pacific Ocean: North | collected 2011 | reverse complement strand
TTACCATTTGGCTACATCATCAGAGCAGTTCACCACTGGGGAACTCACTTCATGGTCGCTAGCGTTTTCCTGCACATGTGTAGAGTCTACTTTACCGGTGCCTACAGAAATCCAAGAGAATTAAATTGGCTCATCGGTGTGGCTTTGATGGCCCTTACCATTGTATTTGGTTACTCTGGATATTTGCTACCATGGGACTCACTGGCATACGGTGCGGCGGTTATCGGAATTAATCTAGCAAACTCGAGCCCGCTTGTAGGCAAGCAAATTGCGACCCTATTATTCGGCGGTTCTGCTTTGACTCCAAGAACTGTCACTAGAATGTATTTCATCCATGTGTTCATCTTACCAGTTATTGTAACCGGTTTGATAATTGTGCATTTGTTTATTGTTTGGGTACAAGGAATTGCGGAGCCGCATTGAAATTTTTGGGGGAATTAAATGGGACTAGTAGAGAATCTCGGTAGAGTAGCATCATCCTACATGGATGAAAAAGAAAAACTTCAGAGCACTGGTGATAAGCGAAAAAGAACACGATTAGGTCACGGTTTTTGGCCGCACGAAGTACTTCGTGACGTGCTAATCTTCGCGTTCATGGGAGCAGTATTGCTGTATTACGCATGGATAATCCCCCCTCCACTTCACGGTGCTGCCGATCCGTATGCGCAAGCAGGATTCGTGTTCCCAGATTGGTATGTTCTATTCTCTTACGGATACTTGAGGTGGGGCGAGTATTTGCCGCAGTTCACTGTGCCGACCGGTTTTGTCGGCGACATATTTGGTCAACCAGTATTTCCATGGAACGCAGCATGGTGGGGAGCAGCGCTGACCGGTATTCCAGTTGGTATCCTCATCCTTCCACCATTCCTGGGCGGACGAGAAAAGCGTCCTGTTGAAGATCCGTGGTTTGCTGCTGCTGGTGCAGTATACTTAGCACACATATGGTTCATTTCGGTGTTTTCAATTAACATATTTTTAGAACTCTACCATAAGAATCGGTCCGACTACTGTAAACTAGACAGTCATGGTGACCTGTTATGCGGAGTTCGGGAGCCGTGGCTAGCGGAAGCGTTCAACGCCTTACCATGGCTTATGACGGGTGTTTTGTTATGGATTTGTATCTACTTCGGCGCTAGAATGGTGCTGACTAAAGCGTGGGGCTCTGGTTTCACACCCGGCCACGCTAAACAAATCCTGGTTGGGGCACTGATTCTTTCAACCGCAGCCACTGTCGCAACATGGGACGTCTATGACAAAGGATTCTGGGGCGCAAGGGGACTAGGGACTATCGCTGATTATGGCGAACTGGAAGAAATGCGAACCCAGCCATCAGACATTCATGTTCATGAAACTAACGAGTTTACCGATAATTTTGGTTGGTCGGAAGATGGAGTAGTACCGACTGCTGCCTGGCTTGACTGGGTAATATACCAGCCAGGCCAACAAGTGATTATCGATTTCGCCGATGCCAACGGCCATCAAGATTCATCAGCTGGAATCAATGCAGCCGAGGATTCTACAGTCCTGACTGATGCGGACTCTTGGTCATCTAGCGGTAGTTTTACCATTACTGAAGACCCATTCCTATTCCCTGATGGACATCATGAATCAGTCAGTAAGATTACCACGGACATCGCCTGTGAGCACAGAGCAGAAGATAGGAAAATCAACGATGTGAAAACAGAAACAATGATTAGCAGCACAATGGTAGTTTACAACTCAAACAATAAAGTAGTTTCAGAATTTTCCAACTGTGTTGGGGACTCATTAGAATTACCAGTTGGCACCTATACCTATGAAATGGACGTTTCAATTACTGGACCATTGGCACTCAATGACACCATGATGAAGGAAATGAGTCTTGAAATTAATGCATATCAACCGCTGCTGGTGTGGTCAAGTTCTGCCCCTGCAGGGCTTGAAGGCAAGACTGTTAACCTGACCAACAGCGCAGAGATGATGCTTGGAGGCACCAACTTCGACCAAGTTGACAACCCCAGTTATCACATGAACCCAAAGAGCCTAGATGCCAAATTAATCTATGCTATGTTCATCCCGTGTCTAACCTTTGGAGCAATGGTATTCATCCTCTTGCGATCTATGGCCAGAGGATATGAATTCGAGATGAACAAGTGTTACGGCTGCGACCTGTGTGACGATGCATGTCCAGTTCGTCTATTCAACGGTGGTGACAAGTTGAACATTATCTACAACTCCTGGAACAATGAAGATGATGGAGTCCCACTGTATTCATGCCTAACATGTACTGCTTGTACCAACGCTTGCCCACAACTTGTCGATTACGATTCATATGTTGACATCCGCAGAGGTCTCATCGTTGGTGGACCGCAAGCCGAGATACCACACACAGTGCTACAGGCCGTGTTAGCTGCCGAAGCTGAACAAGAGGCTGATGCTGATTTCATCGCTATCGAAGATTACCCAATAGAATCCAATGTCGGATACTACCCGGGATGTGTGGACTACTTAGACCAAGAAATGGTGTTCTCGCACGTCAATGAAGGCGAAATGAATTTGGGAGATGCAACAACATCTGCATTTACTCTCTTTGATGAAATCGGAGTAGATGTATCATACCTTGGCAGAGATTTCCTAAAGTGCTGCGGACATGACCAAAAATGGCAGGGCCTATCGGAGGTATTTGACAAGCTAAAGGCTTACAATCAAAAGAAAATCCAAGCCTCCGGTATTGATACTCTAGTTTCCTCATGTGCGGAATGTTTCAGAACATTTGCTAGAGATTACGAACTTGAAGATATTAAGGTCATGCACACAACGGAGTTCCTCCTAGACCAAGGCTTTGATATGAATCTGAAGGTAGAAGAAGAAACCACAGTTACCTTCCACGACCCGTGTAGATTAGGCAGACAGATGGGTGTCTATGAAGAACCAAGAGAACTAATTCAATCAGTTGAGGGTGTAAGCCTAGTTGAGATGGAACACAGTGGAGAGGACGCAATGTGTTGTGGAGTCTCTAGTATGATGTCTTGTAATGAAAATGCTAGAGCACTGCGTGTTGCAAGGATGGAGGAAATCAAATCGACTGGCGCAGATACCATGCTGACATCATGCCCCAAGTGTGTCTCACACTTCGAGTGCTTGAAATTTGAAGGTGATGAAAGATATGCTGACATCAAGATTTTGGACGTTGTGTCCTTCCTCGCTCAACAGATTAATGAGAAGAAGGAAAAACTTGTTGCAGATGCGCCACAGGTTATCGAAACTGAAGCATGATGTACTGCTTATTTTTTGGAAGATTTAGCCTTGGGCTGCTTCTGCTTTGATCCATCACTCATACCAATTATTTCATAGTTGGATGGAAATAGTGCCACAGCGACACCGGCCAGCAATGCCATTAGACCCCAGAAGAACATTTGTCGAACAAATAACATTTCCAAGGCTAGTACAACAAGTACCAGTCCGCCTATGTTTGAAGTCCACACTAATGTTTTGAAAGTTGACAAAGGTACTCCTGTAGTGCCTGGTTTACGATAAGGACCAAACTCGCCCCCAAATCTTTGGGCATCATTCTTAGCCTTGCTTTTACTGCTCAAACATATCACCTATCAATCATTGATATAGCATCAGTTGGACAAGCAAGGACACACAACCTGCATCCAGTGCATGCATCTCTTATTATCCTCGCTTTTTGATTTGATTCAACATTCATCAATGGGCTGCGCATAGCAACCTTGTACAACTCAATTGCATCATCGTCACAAACGATATCGCATTGATCACAGCCAATGCACAGACTCTCCTCAACGAATGCAACTGTATTTTCTCCACCCTTTAGAGATGAATGTTGCACGCTACGCTGACGATTGAGTGAGGTTCTTATGCGCAGGGCCTCTTTTTCCCGGCGCTTTTTCAACTCGTCAGCAGATGTCATCCAGTAGACCCGAGGGTGGCCTTCTCTTCAAACCTAACGACTGTCATATTGACTAATAAATCTCCCAGGCAGTAGAATGCGCCAACTAATAGTGGCGGATTCCATGCGGTCAGACCTGTCCACGGCACTTCACTAGCCCACGTCCAATTCCCAAGTTGCGTTCCGACTATTTCCATTCCTAGTGCTGCCCACGCCATAGAAGCATACAAGCAAGGTTGGGGACCATACTTAGTGAACAATAACACCAATATCAACAGAAATATTGCCGATGTATCACTGCCGTAATAAACCCCATAAGCAACCATTGGGATGAAAGGAATTAGTATTGGTAAAGCTAAACTCTGCTTGATTTTACTCGCCATTATCCGACCCAGGTCAAACAAAAAATAGTGACCTGCGGGGACAAATAGTGGCATTAAACCTCGCTGATATTCGTAAATCTTCCAGACCTCACTGAAAAATAATTCCATCGGGGTCGCAAACGCGAGGACCGTCAGCATTTCTATGCGCTCTTTCCGATCAGTTGACCGGTATATGTATCCAAACACCGACCAACACCAGATATTCACCGGCCATTCAGCAATATTGTCAGGTAATGCACCGCCACAAGCAGTCGCAGACACCCATAAACCAATTAAAATGGTCAAACAATATAACCATGCTCGGCTCATATTTGTCGCCGATGTGTGCAACCATATTGCTTTAAGGGCGAATCACAGATTATAGTTGGAAAATTCCTTCCCCATAGCGAGCATCGATAGTTCTGCTACAAGTGCATGCCAGCCGTGGGCATTCTCGCCATATAAATGGCCAACATCAGTATAGCTTTTGAACAAGGCACTCGGTGAATTTAGATTTTCGATATCGTTTTTCTTTTCATTAATTCGATAAAACCACGATGCTGCTTGACCATCAACCAGATAGACAACTGGCTCAACTGGACCACCTTCGTCTGTTTGTAACCTAGTTGGTATGCCTTCTTGAATCAGGAAGTTTTCCACATCTACACCACCTTTAGAATACATCAACTTCTTCATTTTACGGTTTGATAGTGACAGTAGTTCATCGCCACTGCTAACCGACAGAATACCCAGTCCGTAGGTACCGCTGTCATTTTTGATAAACACCACGGGTTCCCGATTAATTCCGATTGAGGAATACTTTGCCTTGATTTTGGCGATGAAATCATCCACTTCTGCAGCCAATTCAATTCGGCACGATTCTCGGTCTAGGCATTTGTCTTTCGAGACAAACCAATCAGCCATCAAATTCCATGAATCTATGCCCAACATCTCGGCAATTTCTTGGACATAACCTTGCAGTGCTTCGTAGTGGTGGGATTTTTTTCGAGCATGCCAACCCATAACCGGGGGAGGAGATACCCTGCTTGCTCCAAGACCTGGAACTATTCCTTCAGTTAAATCGTTATTCAGCAAAATTAGGTCTGGAATACCATCATCAACCACAATGCTCTCTTGACCGTCAATATGCTTAAGTTCAACAATATCCAAATTCAGTGGTCCAGAAATACCGGCCAGTGAGCCGTGTTCAGCAAGTTCTGGTGAACCAATGGTACAGCGGAATCCGGCTTGTTCAATCAGCCGTTGAAGTGTCTTGAGATTTTCCACATAGGCTGCGTTCCGCGTGTGCGCTTCAGGATACAGATGTACCCATTGGCAATTTACGTCTCTACGCAATATGTGATTCTTGAGTAGCGCTGAGAGATGTGGCTCATCCTCCGGCGCAATATTGTTGAACCCTGCGGGAAAGTGATTTGCATCAACTACTGCTATTTTCCAACCAGCGTCACGAACATCTACGCTGCCGTAAATTGGAATTGGAACCTCCAGACGCTTTTTTGTCATCCAATCAGTAATAATTTGACGTTTCGACTCAATTGCCTCGTTTAGATCATTTAGGTTCATCGCAAAACCTCCTGAAGCAACGAATCTATAGAATATTTACTGCGTTGATGATGAGGCTCAATGATGTGTAATGCTTCAAACAAACCAAGCCCTAATGCCATGTCAGGCTGTTGCTGTAGTACTTTGGTATATTTTGGATAATGATGTGATAACTCTTTGGAATAGTGGGCAAATTCTGACAGGAATGTGTTAAGTTGGCCAGGGGATGTTGCAGTGCCTGCTGGCAACTTTGGTCGATCAATAATCGAATTCGGCAACTCTGTAAGTCTTGCAGCACTGCGTAGTGCTGCTTTCTCCAAACCGTTACTAGGTAACCGCCACTGGTCAGGCAGAAGATATGATGCTTGGCGATGAGGTTTTCCAAGGAACGGAACCCTTACTTCCAAACTATGCGCCATTGAATGACGGTCAACAAGGCGTAGTTGGAAATTACTTAGCTGCCCACGCTCTAATTCAAAATTCAGCATCTGGGTTAATTCACCTGTGTAATCATCGGGATGTAAACTATTAGAATAATAACATGAATGAAACGGCAGGTTTCTGTTGGTTATTGGTGAGGCGACAGATTGGTCGATGTTCATAATTCGGTTCACAACCAAACTTCGATGACCATGTAAGTCCTTGTAGCGGGGATATCCAGCATGAATTTCGTCTGCACCTTGACCACATAAACCAACTTTAACTTGCTTTCTCATCTCTTGGAAAAGTGGCTGGAAAAACAATACTGACACGTCTAAATCTTCACCATGCCACGAAAGGTTTGGAATATCCTTGACGAATGATTCCTCGGCCATAATTTTCTGGTGATGTACCAGGTCGAGTGAAGATGCCACTGCTTCCGCAGCCAACCAATCTGGGTTATCTTCACTCTCTGCAACAGTCCAACATGCCGGGACAGGTTTACCCTCGCGTTCTGCGGCTTCACTAGCAACTGCTGCAACCAACGAGGAGTCTAAACCCCCACTCAACACGATACCAACTGGAACATCTGCCATCAAGCGTTCTTGGACACTAACAGTAAAAGACTCGAGCAGAGCACTAGCATTATTGACAGGATTCCAACTCGATTCAGGAGTTATCTCTTGGTGCTCGAAACGGTCGACACTTTGCAGATGTGGTTGACTATCATCACCTACCTTCCATACCTCGACGGTACCAGGTCTGACTTGATGTACTCCGTGGATTAAAGTTGAGGAATCTAATGTATACTCCCAAGACAACCGCAAAGCAAGGGATAACTCATCCAAACGTGGTTTGTAAGATTCATGTGCGTGGAAGGCCTTCATTTCACTAGCAAAAAGTAAGCTATCTCCAACAACAGTTCGTACTAATGGCTTAATTCCTAGGGCATCTCTTGATAGAATCAACTCCTTTCGGTTTGCATCCCATAAGGCGAAACTAAACATTCCGTTTAATCTGCCAATCCAATCACTGTGAGAGCCACTACCACGTTTATTGACAAACTCATCATGTAGGGCTAGTATCACTTCAGAATCGCCCGAAGTTGTCCATTGATAGTTGATTTTGCTCCTGAGTTCAAGGTGATTGTATATCTCGCCATTAGCTATCAGCACGGTATTATTGTTACCGATTATTGGTTGGCTACTGCCGATAAGATCAACTATTGACAATCGGTTATGACCTAGGACAATATTTGAGTCAGACCAAATGCCATCACCATCTGGCCCTCGGTGCGACAATATCTTCACCATGCGCTGGACGACCGCCTCGTCTGGAGATGCGAACATCCCCGAAATACCGCACATGATTGTAGGTGCGAGATTTTTTATTTGAACAGTCGCTTTTTGCCATCAGTTACCATAGTGGGTAGGCAAACATCGCAACTGCCAGCAAGATCATTGATAAAATATAGACAAAATAGTACGCCCCTTGTGGTGGTTCAGAATAGTTGCCTTCGCCATCTTCCATGCTGCTCACCCTAGGCAACACTAAACCACATTTTAACATATTGAAATTTACATTACATTTAGGAATGGTTCAAGGATAATAATAACTGCTAAAGGTATCAATAGCATAGTTGCATTATCGTCGATGTATCTCAGTCGAGGTGTCTCACTAAATACCGCGATTGGCGCAACAATTATCGATGCTAGAAGTGGCGTGTCAAACCAGTACCAGCAAGCCAGCCAAATACCCAAAACAAGAATGCAAGCATAGGTAATTACAATTCTTGATTCGTGCCCGCGCCGACGTAGTTCGCCCATGAAAGGGTCCCCGAATGCTAGAGTAAGAATCAGTGGATATGCGTAAGCTTCTGTCGGTGTGGACAAGAAGACCAACCCAATTGCCAATGCACCCCACGCAAGTGCTGAAACTTGTTTAGATTCGTATTCTCTTTGACCAAACACGGTTATGCCCAATTTTAATCTCAAGGCTTCACCAATAGCGGCAACAATAACAATGCTTGCCACCGCTTGGTTCAAGGTAAGGCCGATTGAGTCTGCAAGGCTATCGCCATATTCGAAATATATCACCGGCAGGACGCACATAGCCAAGTGAAATAACCTCCTAAATATGTGACCACTCATTCCACCGACAGACAAATCTACTGGATTGGTTAACTCTACTTGTTCGCTAATACTAGTCCCCTCCTAATATCTTAATTGCCTCACTGACGGAAATTAACCCTTCTGCCAGTGAAATGATAATATCATCTAATTGCGGAGATTCAAGGATTTTTCGTTCATTATGAGCAAGTAGCCTTTCTCGCCACCTTGCCCTTACAGACCTACCAGAGTCTGTCAATTTCAGTAGTGTACTAGCAGCTTCAATTATGCCTGTTTCATTTAGTGCTGATGTCAACATCACCGGCGGGGCATCACCAATTCCCAACTGAAATGATTCTAGCAATTCTTCAGCGTGTTTTTCAGCACCCGATAAATCTGATTTGTTTACGACCACCGCATCTGCTAATTCCAACAAACCAGCCTTCTCTGCTTGAACTCCATCGCCACGCGCAGGCCCCTCAACGACCACAATTCGGTCGGCGATTGCTGCGCATCTAACCTCAGATTGTCCTGAACCAACTGTTTCGATGATGACTCGATCCCACTTAGCCATCAATAAAAATTCAACCATGTCCGCAACTATAAGCGGTACACTACCTGATGATTTCCTTGTGGCAATGGACCTAATGTAAATATTGTTTTTTATTTTTTCATCATCAATGGCAGTTATTCTAACACGGTCACCCAACAACGCTCCGCCTGTTCGTGGAGATGACGGGTCAATAGCAAGCAAAGCAATCTTAATTCCATCTTGTGCCCAGATTTTCAATAACTTATCTATTAAACAGGATTTTCCTACACCCGGCGCTCCGGTGATTGCCAAGGAACGCCAACTTTCCAAGGTATGATTCGTTTCGTTCTTATCAAGAATCTTTCTTACGCTCTGGATTGTGGTAGTGCCATTCTCGATATTGGTGAGTGTTCTTGCTAGCGCCCGGCGGTTTCCATCGACAGCATCCCTTACTTGGTCTGGGTTCAAATCTTCACCTCATGCGCTAGATTGCCAGTTCCAGTCGCTATCAGCACCAACCCCAACATCATCCATACTTGATGAGATTTTGATAAATTCAAGTATTTCATTAGTTGGCGTTCCAGGTCCAAAGATTGCCTTTATTCCTGATTTATGTAGTGCAGGCCTGTCATCTTCGGGGATTATACCTCCACCAAAGACAATAACGTCAGAAAGCCCTTCATCAATTAATAACTCGCAAACTCGAGGAAATAAATGATTATGCGCTCCAGATAGTGAGGAGAGACCTAGAAATCTTGCGTCTTCATCACGTACTGTTTCAACTATTTGTTTAGCGGTTCTTCGCAGGCCAGTGTATATCACCTCATAACCGGCGTCTCTTAGCGTTCGGGCCACAACCTTGGCCCCGCGGTCGTGACCATCTAAACCGGGCTTCGCAATTACAATCCGTATGTTAGTGGCCATGTAAGGTCTAAGCATTCATCATCTATCAAGAAAACCCCTGCGAAACTCAAACACAAACCAATTAATTGTCAATCAGTAGGGTTCTGACCTACTAATTATGGTAACCAATAAAGGCGGCCTTGGTGCACAGTACGACGGGGAAGCCATGCCTACAACCGAAGAAAGACTGCGAGACCTACGCAATCGGAAGGCTCAAAGTGAGGCAGGCGGAGGCCAAACCCGGGTCGATGCGCAACACAATAGAGGTAAATTAACCGCTAGAGAAAGGCTGGAAATATTACTTGATGATGGAACGTTCCAAGAGATTGATGCACTTGTTGAGCATAGATGCCGAGATTTTGATATGGATAAAAACGTAATTCCTGGCGATGGAGTTGTCACTGGTCATGGATGTATCAATGGTAGAGAAGTATTTGCGTTTGCCCAAGATTTCACCGTATATGGCGGATCGCTCGGCGAGATGCACGGACTGAAAATCTGTAAAGTTCTAGACATGGCACTGAAGACAGGAAAACCTGTTATCGGCTTGAATGATAGTGGTGGAGCGAGAATTCAGGAAGGTGTCGCATCACTTGGTAGCTACGCTGAAATTTTCTTCCGCAATGTCAGAGCTTCCGGTGTCGTACCGCAGATATCAGTTATCATGGGACCATGTGCTGGCGGGGCGGTTTACTCTCCTGCAATTACCGATTTTGTCATCATGGTTGACCAAACTGCTCATATGTTCATTACCGGTCCTGAAGTTATCAAGACTGTCACTAACGAGGTGGTCTCCTTTGAGGAGTTGGGAGGAGCTATGACTCATGGCAGTCGATCTGGAGTTTCACACTTCACTGCCGAAGATGATGAATCTGCTATTCAGCTAGCGAGAGATTTGTGTGATATGTTACCAGCGAATAATCTAGAAAAACCACCAATAAGGAAAACCTCGGACCCAATAAGTCGCACCTGTGAGATGCTTGACTCAATTGTACCAGAGGAATCCAACAAACCCTATGATGTGATTGATGTTATTGCAGAAGTGCTTGATGATAATGCATTTTTGGAAGTTCAAGCAGATTGGGCTCAGAATATCGTTATTGGATTTGGCCACTTAAACGGACAAACTGTCGGCGTGGTCGCTAATCAGCCAAAAATTCTGGCCGGTTGTCTCGATATTGATGCAAGTGATAAAGCTGCGAGGTTTGTCAGGTTCTGTGATGCTTTTAATATTCCAATTATCACATTTGAGGACGTTCCCGGTTTCCTACCAGGCACAAACCAAGAATGGGGCGGCATAATTAGACATGGTGCTAAATTACTCTATGCTTTTGCTGAGGCTACTGTGCCAAAATTGACCGTAATAATGCGTAAGGCCTACGGTGGCGCTTACGACGTAATGTCATCAAAACACATTCGCGGCGATTACAATATTGCTTGGCCATCGGCTGAACTAGCAGTAATGGGCGCTGATGGCGCAGTAGAAATAATACATCGTAGACGCCTCAAGGCCGCAAGAAATCCGGAACAAGAGCGAACAAGGCTTACTGAAGATTTCAATGAAAAATTTGCCAACCCATACAAAGCAGCTGCCCTTGGTTATATTGATGACGTGATAGAACCAAGCGAAACTAGAGCAAAGTTAGGGCGAGCGCTAGACATGCTGATTGACAAGGAAGAACTTAGGCCTGCTCGGAAGCACGGCAATATCCCACTGTGAGGTGCTAAATTGACTGACGAATCGATATTGCGGATTGCTGCGATCTGTGCTGTGTTATCGATAATAGAGAGTCATGCTGACGATAGTGCACAAATCGGCCGGCAACCTGGTTCTATGTGGACTCAAGACCATATCAGGATGAATACCGGACAAGACTCATTGATGAATAAAAAATCATCGAGGTCACCGTGGAGATGATGCTATGACCGAAACAAGGAAAGTGATCGTTGACGGAACTGAGTTTGAGGTTGCCGTCGAGATTAGCGATGGCGGCAAATGGCAGGCCACTGTCGAAGGTACAACCTTTGAAATCGAAATACCCGATAATGGCCCTGTTGTCAAGAAAAAACGAAGTGGGGGGGGCAAAAAGAAAAAATCTGGCACGGTTTCCGCAAATATTCCTGGTAAAATAGTTACCATTGAAGTCAAAGTCGGTCAGACTGTTGCAGAAGGACAAGTCATTCTTATTCTTGAAGCGATGAAGATGCAAAATGAAATTCAAGCACCTGTTTCCGGGGTTGTGGCTTCGGTCAATTGTCAAGAGGGCCAGTCTATTGAAGCCAATGTTCCGCTGGTAGTAATCGAGCCAAAGGAAGAATAAGGGCAATTATTCACTCCTTTGATACGACCATTAAAGTGATGATACGACTAGGGCTGGCCATGGCCGGCAAAACCGTGTGCGACTTTCCAGGATGTGGTGTGAATGGAGATATTGTCTCTAGACTATCACCAGAGGGATATCTCGTCGCTACCGGAAAGAAAGCTTACTCATTTAGAGAGGCTTACAGGAGGTTTCACTACTGCCAACAATGTCACGACCAACTCATGGGCGGGGTGTGGTCTAGGGTTCGAAAGCCCGATGACAAGAAAGATGGTCATGTTGCTCCTACGGCAATTTAGCGTCACACTTAGTCAGGGAGAATATCATAAACCATAACTTCATAGACAAATTATGGAACAACCAAAACCCGGACTGATTGCTAAGAAATTGTCTACATTTAGTGTCTGCCTACTATTTTTGTTCACTGCTTTGTCTGCGGGATTAACTGGAGCACAAGCAGTTGGTCCTAATCAAAATGATTTGAATACTGGTTCTGACTTATCAGATACACAGAGTTCAATCAACACTACCTACATGCTTAACGGTTTATCGCCACAACACTTGACGCCAACAAGCGCTGAGTTGGATGTTGGTGATGACGAGGACTGGTTTACTGTAAATCTGAATCCCAGTGAAGGACTAGCGGTGCAAATTGATTACGCATCAACATATACCTCACCGACTAATGGTAGTTTATACTACAATGAATTTGATTTAGCAATTTATGACGTCAATATGAATCAAATGGACTTCTCATACGCTTCCAACCCAGAATATGTATCGACAAACAATTCCGGAACTGGAGGAAATCATGGCGGTACGATATATGTACAGATATACCGCTACGCAGGATACGGTTCATACAACTTGCAGGCGTGGACGTGGACAACCTCAACCGGCGGGACGACCAACCAAAATGACATCAACAATCCTAACTATGACCTACCAAATTCTATCACTGCATTGCAAGCGGATCCTTTCTGGCCATCGCAGATAAATGGTGCTGCACCTTTGTATTCCGGTATTGCAACTGCAGAATTAGACCTTAATGGTGATAACGAAGATTGGATGGCATTTTCGCTGAATTCAAACGAAGGATTTGCGGTGGAAATATCCTACAGCCCGACAAGTTCAGTCAATGGAACTGTTTCCTCGAATGTATTCGAGCTAGCAATCTATGACGGGAATCAAAACCTAATTGACAGTTCATTTGGCAACAACCCAGAGTACGTTTCAACAAATAACTCAGCAACAGGACCCGGCAGTCATAATGGAATGATATATGTGCTAATTTACCGAGTCTCCGGCTTTGGTCAGTACGACATAGAGTTTTGGACTTGGAGTCTATCCTCAAGTGGCGGTGGTGGTAGTGGAAGCACAGGTCAAGCTGTCCCAAATCCATGTAATGATGTGGGAGTAGTTGGCTCCGGGAATGTTGTAGTAGACATGTTAGAGCCCAATAACAACGAAGCGACTGCGTCAGTTGCGTCGATTCTTCCAGTTTATTGCACTGGCCTTAGTTTCGACACCTCTAGTGATGAAGATTACTTCGAGGTTCAGTTGGCCGCTGGTGTCACATACTATGTCAATATTACATTCTTGCACAGCAATGGTGATATCGACACGAGATGGACCGATGTTAATGGATTGTTCATCGATAGCTCAACCGGAATTGGCAATACGGAATATATGTCATTTGTTGCCACGACTAATGTACTAAGCTACATTGAGGTCTACACACTGGGCTTCTCCGGAAGCAATTATGACATCGAGATTACTACGGACAATCCCGGTGGTGGACAAACCTTCAGTGAACTGGATGTTGTAATGAATAACCTTACCAGTGTTTCCATTGAGATGAGTGGGCTGGTAGTGGGAGATAATTATCAGTATGAATATGCTGATGTTTTCGTATATTCATCAAATGGTACTACCATAACAAACCCACCCAATGGTCCATTTTCTTTTACCGCATCGGCAACAACAGAAAGCCTTAGTTTTCCTTTAGTAGGAACATCTATAGAAGGGTATTACGGTGTCAGTGCAACCCTATACGACGCCTCAGGAAGCTTCCTCAATACTGACAGTGACTCGATTTATTACGAGACTCTCGTTACTGATACAACTTCCTCGACCACTGGTGAAATATATGCAACTAACTTGACTACTGGGGCTCCATATACAATTCAGTGGGCAACGGTAAATTTCGATCAATTCATGACATTAGTCATGGCTAATCCTAACATCAGTACTGATGATGCCGTCAATGCTACGATGGTTGATGGTGGTATGATAAATTTCAGCGCCGTTAGTACTTCTGAGACATATCAGGTCTCGTGGAATAACCCCACAACGATGGACAATCATACCTTATTTGCGATATTATACCCACAAGGTTCCACCATCAATCTCACCAGCCTAGTTGGTTGCATTGGCCTGCATAGTGTTGGTTTCATTCCGCAATTACCCTCTGCTGTTATTACTAGTTATTCGTTTAGCATAACTGCGGCAAATAATGATTTTACCTCTGAAGGGTTAGACCTAGTTCCCGGCGACACATACTACCACCAGTTCAGGGTTGAAGACCCAAACGGTGCAGACATTAATTATTCATCGTTAACGACTACCACGGCGACAGCGCAAAACATGTCGTTTGGGACGTTCTACTATCAAACCCCAACAACCTCCGGGCAATACTGT
>MDTC01263227.1_pt1 | contig 14801 bp, 13 predicted proteins | sample 811181 | NCBI WGS metagenome assembly MDTC01 (sample SAMN05326644, study PRJNA326480) | marine metagenome | isolation source: seawater | place: Pacific Ocean: North | collected 2011 | reverse complement strand
GACAACAGCGACGGTGAAATCCGTAACCCGTATTCTGTTTGCATACCGGAAGATTTTCGAAACGGTAGCAGCGTAACGATTAAGGGTCGCATCAGATGCACCGAGTTCCTCTAGGTAGTCGATGAACTGGTGGACGTGAGACGACTTGTAAGAATGAAGGGGTTTGGTCGAATAGTCAGAGAAGCTGACGAACTTCTCCAGCTGGGCCAAACTACGTTCACGATGCTTCTCGCCTTTGGGCCATATTCTAGATTTTTCGGCACTAGCGAAGGTCCAAATGTCCATTTCATCCGATGGTTCGGATGTCGCAAATAGGACACTTACACCCCTTGGTCTCGGTGTGAAAATAACTTGGTTGTCGTCCACTTTTTTCGGTGTGACGACGGCAGTCGACGGTGTGGCGACAGGGGTATTCTGTGTGTCAGAAAATAGGTCGATTTGGGTCTGCATTTCACGCTCCTTAGTTCAAAACTAAGAAGCTGAAGGAGATCACTTACTAGGGGCAAATCATTGAATAACAACGATTAAAAGTCACTTGCTCTACCAACTGAGCTACGCGCCCTTAATAATAGTATTTTTAGGGCAAGTGATTAGAAATGATTCTACGTCACTTTCCCCACTTATAGTTGCCTCAGGATTCTGTGTCAAACCGTATTTTTCTGAGGGAAACCGTACGTTTGCGTGTGGTTGGCGTGTCGCTGAAAACACTAAAAAGTGACCTAGTGACATAGAGCTTTAGGGCAAGTGACGTGCATTTTATAGGGTCAAGTGACTAGAAGTTTCTTGGCCTATACTAGTAAAAATTTTTTCGACTAGTTTGTCTTTTGCACAACAAAGTCTTTCATATAGACGACCGAATTTACATTTCGCTTCGGATCAATTCGCATGGAATCATGTGCAAACTGATATACTCCAAATTGAAACGCCAGTTTATCAATGCTGTTTTCATATGCCCATTCATCTTCATAAAAGTGATCATGTTTTACGTTGGGCATTGTATCACAACCTGAACAATCAATAATTATTTTGCCGTTGAATACGAACTTGAAACTACCTTTGTCAGATATTTGTGTAGTAATTTCTAAAGTATTCCATTTACCCTGCCATGCATCTTTACGAGCGAGAGGAATTGCGTGGGATTTATAGTTTTTTGAATCGTTACCTAAAATACCACGATATTGGAAAATTAGGTCCTGTGGCATAAGTGCCACATCTGCATATTCACTTTTCTTATACCAGTCATCAAATACCTGTACTGCATTTAGGGCGGGAGCAGTTTGAATAGAATAAACAATTACGCCAGCCTTCCGGTTTTTCCACTGCCCTGTGATATGTGTACGGTTCCCAGGAAGTTTAATCTCCTTAGGAACATAAAAACTATATTTGTATGTTACGTGATCACCTTCCCAAAAAGCATCTGCATCTAGAATTGTGTATTCAGAACGTGATTTTTTGTAACGGTCTTAATCCTCAAGATCCTGTTTACCTTCATTGTGGATGCCATATTTGGTCTGGAAGCGGTAAACTGTTTCACTGCCGATCTTCCCAGTTATAACGCTTTTTTCCCAAGCAACGTTATTTGGTTGAATTATAACACTTTTAATGGCGTCTCGATTGATTCCTGTCTTAGTTCCTTTAAAAAAACTATCCATCTTGATTGGAACATCCGTTTCAGGAAGCGATGTTTGAAAAGCCGAAACATCATTGCTTAAAAAACCACCAAGAATGTCACAAATAACAACCAACCCAATTAAACTACTTCTCATTACTGCATCCAAATCTGGTCCGCTAAATCTAAAAACTCAATTTTTTTCTGGAGTTACATGGGTTTTGAAAGGCAGAAGGGCCATACGCAAATACGCGTCAGTCGGCGAATTTACGCGCCTCCAGCGCAGTCATCGCTGCCGTTATTATGGAAACGGTGAAGGGCACACAACTGGTCGCAATCATCTTGATCCATCGGTTAATTGTCAGGTCGCCCGACATGATTTGGTCACCATGATTGATAAAGGCCAGGATAGTGCCGACAATAATTGCAACAATGGCGGCGCGTTTGGCGACCTTCTTGCTAAAGGCCACCGATAATGCAAAGCTAAGATCGTCATAAGTCATCATGATATCGCCGAGTTTGGGTAATTTGAATGATCACAAAAATCTTCATCCGGACATTCCCTTCAGCAGAAGAATGTGAACTTTTCGAGTCTATTCTGCAAACAAAATGGCCTGAATTGTTAAAAGACACCAGTAACATCAAATTTCAAGCATTCCGAAACGCGCAGGCGCCCCATATTTCGACCGTGATTTGGGAATTCCCCGACGAGGCGACACAGTCGACCATCGAGAAGTTGATCCAGGATCACATTTCACGGTTCACTAAAACCCTGTCACCAAAAACGCTGACCTTCTCGGGGACGCGTGTAATGCATCTGGAAACTTGAGGCGGGCTACAGACTGTTCATCTTGCGGACGACACTTGCAGGCGCAAAGCTGGAAATATCCCCACCATATTTGTGAACTTCCTTCACAAAACGCGATGCAACAAAATGCTGATGCTCTGCTGCCATCAAAAAAACAGTCTCAAGGTCACCATGCAAGCGCTTGTTAATACTTGCCATTTGAAATTCAATTTCAAAATCAGATACAGCGCGCAAACCACGCACAATGACAGATGCCCGCTGCTCGCGGGCCAGATCTGTTAACAAGCTGGAAAAAGACAATACGCGAAGCGGTGTGCTGATTGTACCGTCTTCACTTAGACGCTGCACTTCGCCAGCGACAAGCGCAGTCCGTTCCTTAACGGACAGCAGTGGCCGTTTCCCGGCATTGGATGCTACTGCCACAATTAACTCGTCACCAAGAGGCGCCGCGCGCTCGATAATATCAAGATGCCCAAATGTCAGCGGATCAAAGGTCCCGGGATAAAGAACTATTCGCTGCGTCATGCCTCGTCTCCCAAAGGCGGTTCATCAGATGTAACCTCAGGATTCTCGACACCAGGCCCGCCGGAATTTTCGTCTATATTTTCGGCGGTGTTTCCGTCTTCACCCACTGCATCATCATCCTCATCGTCAGCATCGCGGATCAGACCAGCAGACACGACCCGTTCGTCCTCATCCCCTGACACATCAAACAGGCGGACACCTTGGGTCTTGCGGCCCGCGATCCGAATGGAATCACCCTCACCGCCATGCACACGAATGCGGATGATCTGTCCAAGATTGGTAACCAGCATCAACTGGTCTTCCTCAAAGACTGTAAAGCTGGCCATTACCCGGCCATTGCGATCGCTTGTTTCAATATTGGCAACGCCCTGGCCACCCCGCCCTGTTCGACGGTAATCACCGATGGCAGTACGCTTTCCATATCCATTTTCGGTTACTGACAGCACGAATTCACGTTCGACATCGGAAATTATCGACATAGACACTACCCGGTCATCGCCCAACAGCCGGACGCCACGCACGCCGGTGCTACCGCGCCCGCGGAATACACGCACGGCATCCACCGCAAAGCGGATTGCCTTGCCATTGCGCGTTGCGAGCAGCACATCGTCGTTCTCGCTACATGGCGTTACCCCAACAAGTTCATCCCCTTCATCCATCTTCATCGCAATCTTGCCATTGCGCATGATGTTTGTGAAATCACTCAAGCGATTGCGACGAATATTGCCTGATGCGGTGGCGAACATAATGTGCAGATCATCCCAGCTGGACTGGTCAGCCGGCATCGGCATAACGGTGTTGATGGTTTCGTCAGGCTCGATCGGCAGGATATTCACCATCGCCTTCCCAAGCGATTGAGGCGCGGCCTCGGGCAGGCGATAGCATTTCAGCTGATACACCATGCCTTTTGAGGTGAAAAATAGGATCGGCGCATGGGTGTTGGCCACAAACAGCTGTGTAACGAAATCCTCGTCCCGTGTTTTCATGCCAGCGCGCCCTTTGCCGCCGCGCCGCTGGGCACGATAGACAGATAAAGGCACGCGTTTTATGTAACCCCTGTGGCTGACTGTCACCACCATATCTTCCTGTTGGATCAAATCCTCATCATCTTGATCAACAAGTTGGTCCGAAATTTCGGTGCGACGTGGATCGGCAAGCCTTTCACGCGTGGCAGCAAGCTCTTCAAGGACAACATCGTTTATGCGCTCCACCGAGCCCAGAATACCCAGATAGTCTGAAATCTTGCCCGCAAGCTCGCGGGTCTCATCTGCCAGCTTTTCGCGCTCCATTCCAGTCAAACGCTGCAGACGTAGATCAAGAATGGCACGAGCCTGCGTTTCTGAAAGTGTGTACTCACCATTGATGACCTCGTGCCCCGGGTCATCAATCAAGGTAATAAAAGCCTCAACTTCGGCCGCGGGCCAGCGCCGCGCACACAGCTGGTTGCGGGCGGTTTCAGTATCTGGCGCCCGGCGGATCAACTCGATTACCTCATCAATCGAGGCTAACGCCACCATCAAACCAGCCAGCACATGGGCGCGCTCCCGCGCTTTGCCGAGCAAATAAACTGATCGTTTAGTGATGATTTCCTTACGGAAGTCACAAAAAGCGGAAATGACGTCCTTGAGGCCCATCTGCATCGGACGGCCGGCATTCATTGCCAGCATATTGACCGGAAAACTGGTTTGTAAGCGCGTATGCCGGTACAGCTGGTTCAACACCACGTCACCCGACGAATCGCGTTTCACTTCAATTACCATACGCATGCCGGTGCGGTCGGACTCGTCACGGATGTCCGAAATTCCTTCAATTGTCTTTTCGCGGACAAGTTCACCAACGCGTTCAAGAAGCTGTGCCTTATTTACCTGGTAGGGGATTTCGTGAACAATGATGGACTCCCGGTCACGCGAATCCGTTACCACCTCGGCCCGCGCCCGCATAATCACAGACCCCCGTCCAGTGGTATACGCATCGAAAATGCCTGCACGCCCCATAATCAGCGCGCCCGTTGGGAAATCCGGCCCAGGAACAATTTCTAGCAATTCCTCAACAGTAATTCCGGGCTTGCGGATATAGGCCTCACAGGCCGCAATCACCTCGCTGGGATTATGCGGCGGAATATTTGTTGCCATCCCGACTGCGATACCATTTGCACCATTGACGAGCAGATTGGGATATTCAGCCGGCAGCACCATTGGCTCAAGCTGAGTCTCGTCATAATTGGCGCCGAATTCTACTGTGGCCTTATCAATATCGCGCAGCAGGCTCTCGGCAGCGCGCGCCAATCGTGATTCGGTGTAACGCATGGCTGCTGGGGGATCGCCGTCAACAGAACCGAAATTGCCCTGCCCGTCGACAAGAGGCAGACGCATGGAAAAGAACTGCGCCATCCGCACCATCGCCTCATAGATCGAGCTGTCACCATGTGGGTGATAGTTACCCATAACGTCACCGACAATCCGCGCTGATTTGCGTGGTGGCTTGGACCAGTCATAATTGCCCTCCATCATCGCATACAGGATACGACGGTGTACCGGCTTTAATCCGTCACGCACATCAGGCAATGCCCGTGATACGATGACGCTCATGGCATAATCGAGATAGGATTTCCGCATCTCCTCGGAAATGGAAATCGTCGGGCTGGACGGCTCGGTAGATGGAGGGACGATATCGGACAAAACAGTCTCTTGATGCGTGTTTATCGTAAATCAAGCTGCGCGAGACGTTACCCACGAGAGCTCACAACATATATAGCACATACACGCTGAAAACCCCAAAATATTGTTGTTTTGTGACAAAAAATACCGCAGCCCGAACAAATCTATGACACCGATTTAAGTTTGGCGATCAGGTTACTGATTTAAAATGGAATATCATCGTCTATATTATCTCCACCATGCATAGGTGGCGGTGTTGCTGAAGAGACAGGTGCGCTTGGCGTTGCGGCAGCGCCGCCGGCACCGTAACCGCCACCACCCATGTTGCCGCCGGCACTGTCACCAAAGCCACCGCCAGCCGCGTCACCGCGCCCGCCCAGCAAGGTCAACTCGCCGCGATAACGCTGCAGCACAACCTCAGTCGTGTATTTCTCGACGCCCTGTTGATCTGTCCACTTACGCGTCTGCAGCTGGCCTTCGAGATATACGCTTGATCCCTTGCGCAAATATTGTTCAGCCACGCGTCCAAGATTTTCGTTGAAGATCACAACGCGGTGCCATTCGGCACGCTCACGTGGCTCCCCTGTATTGCGGTCTTTCCAGCGCTCAGAGGTTGCAATCGACAATTGTACGATTTTGGCGCCGTCCTGAGTGTTTCTGATCTCCGGATCTCTGCCGAGATTGCCCACCAGAATCACCTTGTTCACACTGCCTGCCATGGCTGCCTACCTCCCTTACGTGGATTTTGTGGATTTTTGCCAAAAAAGCACTGACAAGGCCTTTAGATTACCTGCCTGGATACACATGTGACAAGCACACAATTATCCTTTTGGTTCACTTCGTGGCGGCCTAATTTCGCTGTTCGCTGTGTGTCCTGCAGATTATGATCGCGCCATGCCAAACGAAACCAAGAAAAGCCCCGATGCCAACAGCCGGCAAGCCGATAAAGGCGCGCTGTCAACCCGAGGCGTAGACATTCATCCGCCAACTGATACAGTGGTTGAACCACGAACCGAACCACGGGTTATTTCTGTTCGTGGCGCTCGTGAGCATAACCTCGCGGAGGTCAGCATCGATCTGCCGCGCGACCGCCTTGTTGTCCTTACAGGACTGTCGGGGTCTGGCAAATCCTCCCTTGCCTTTGACACCATTTATGCTGAAGGGCAGCGCCGCTATGTCGAATCACTGTCCGCTTATGCCCGTCAATTCCTCGAAATGATGCAGAAGCCGGACGTAGACCTCATCGAAGGCCTGTCACCTGCCATCTCGATTGAACAGAAAACGACCTCACGTAATCCCCGCTCGACAGTTGGCACCGTGACAGAGATTTATGACTACATGCGCCTTCTCTGGGCGCGCGTTGGAATTCCATACTCGCCCGCCACAGGCCTGCCGATCAAAAGCCAGACCGTCAGCCAGATGGTTGATATTTTGCTGGGTATGGAGGATGGCACACGCCTCTTTCTGCTCGCGCCAGTCGTGCGCGGGCGTAAAGGCGAATATCGAAAGGAGCTTTCCGAATTCCATCGCAAGGGTTTCAGCCGTGTGCGCATTGATGGTGAAATCTACGATCTTGATGCGACACCGGCTCTCGACAAAAAGCGCAAGCACGATATAGAAGTGGTGGTTGACCGGCTGGTCATTCGCGGCGATGCCGATGAACTGGCTACCCGCCTTGCCGATTCACTGGAAACAGCGCTGGCACTGACAGAAGGGCTGGCTTTTGCGGACAATGCTGACACCGAAGTACGCACCGTCTTTTCTGCGAATTTTGCATGCCCGCTGTCCGGTTTCACGATTGACGAGATTGAACCGCGCCTTTTTTCATTCAACAACCCTTTTGGTGCGTGTCCCACCTGTGACGGATTGGGCGTCAGTAGTCATTTTGACGAGATGCTGGTCGTGCCGGATTCACGCCAAACACTCCGCGGCGGGGCCTTAGCACCATGGGCGTCCAACAGTTCGCGTTATTACACCCAAACACTGGAATCGCTTGCCAAACAGTTTAATTTCTCGCTCGACATGCCCTTTGGAGAACTGGATTCCGAGGTCCAATCAATCATCTTAAATGGATCCGGTATAGTCCCCGTAATCATGGAATTTGATGATGGTATGCGGTCTTACAAGACCAAGCGTCCTTTCGAAGGCATTATCCCGAACCTTTCGCGCCGATATCGCGAGACGGATTCATCCTGGGTACGCGAGGAACTTGAAAAATTCAGGGCCAATCACCCTTGTGAGGCCTGTGGTGGAAAACGACTGAAGCCCGAAGCGCTGGCCGTCAAGGTGGCGGACCACGACATCTCAGACATTTCACGCCTGTCGATTGGCGATGCGCGAGACTGGTTCGCCGGCCTCGATGACCAACTACAGGGACAGGCATCGGAAATCGCATCGCGGATTTTGAAGGAAATCAATGAACGGCTTGGATTTCTTGTGAATGTTGGACTTGGCTATCTGTCGATGGCGCGCAATTCCGGCACACTTTCAGGTGGCGAATCACAGCGAATCCGCCTCGCCTCTCAAATTGGATCAGGTCTGACAGGTGTGTTATATGTTCTGGACGAGCCATCCATTGGCCTGCACCAGCGCGACAATGACCGGCTTCTGGCAACACTAGTTAGACTGCGCGATCTCGGCAATACAGTGTTGGTTGTTGAACATGACGAGGATTCCATCCGGCTGGCTGATTATGTAATTGATATGGGTCCCGGGGCGGGTGTTCATGGCGGGCAGGTAATTGCCGCCGGTACGCCGCAGCAAATTCTCGAAAGTACGGAATCACTTACAGGTCAATATCTGTCCGGAAAACGGGCCATTGCGGTTCCAGAAACCCGCCGAAAGGCCAAACAGGGACGCCGTGTGCGTGTCGAAGCCGCCAGTGGCAACAACCTAGTTGATGTTTCCGTCGATTTTCCGCTTGGCGTGCTTACCTGTGTTACCGGCGTTTCGGGTGGTGGCAAGTCGACGCTGGTTCTGGAAACATTGTGGAAAGGGCTGGCGCGCCGATTGCACAAGGCGCGCGAAATGCCGGCACCGCACAAATCAATCCTGGGTGCCGAGCTGCTGGACAAGGTAGTCGATATCGACCAGTCACCCATCGGACGCACACCAAGATCAAATCCGGCCACCTATACAGGGGCATTTACCCCAATCAGAGAATGGTTTGCCGGGCTGCCTGAATCAAAGGCACGTGGTTATGCCCCTGGCCGCTTTTCCTTTAATGTGAAGGGCGGTCGCTGCGAAGCTTGTCAGGGTGATGGCCTCATCAAGATCGAGATGCACTTCCTGCCCGATGTTTATGTAACCTGTGACTCCTGTAAGGGCCGGCGGTATAACAGAGAAACGTTGGAAATCACCTTTCGCGGCAAATCAATTGCTGATGTACTTGAGATGACCGTTGAGGAAGGGGTTGAATTCTTCAAGGCTGTGCCGGCCATTCGTGAGAAACTGGATACAATGTTCAGAGTTGGGTTAGGGTATGTTCGCATTGGCCAACAAGCAACAACCCTCTCTGGCGGCGAGGCACAACGTGTCAAACTGTCCAAGGAACTGTCGCGTCGCGCGACAGGCCGGACTATCTACATTCTCGACGAGCCCACGACCGGCCTGCATTTTCACGATATCGCCAAACTTCTGGAAGTACTGCAAGAGCTGGTCGACACTGGCAATACAGTGATTGTGATTGAACATAATATGGATGTCATCAAGACTGCGGACTGGATTATCGATCTTGGCCCAGAGGGAGGTGATGGCGGTGGATTGATTGTTGCAGAAGGAACCCCCGAAGAGGTGGCCGCTGTCTCCGGGTCCCATACAGGTACTTACCTAGCGCGCATTCTGACCAGCAAGGACAAATAGGATGAAACAGACTGACAAAGCTGTCCATGTTGTTGGTGGCGGCCTTGCTGGCAGTGAAGCCGCCTTTCAATTGGCAACTCGTGGCGTACCCGTTGTGCTTCATGAAATGCGCCCTGTACGCATGACTGATGCCCATCAGACAGAAGGTCTTGCCGAGCTTGTTTGCTCAAACAGTTTTCGTTCGGATGATGCCGAGAGCAATGCCGTTGGTGTTCTACATGAGGAAATGCGGATCATGGGATCCGTCATCATGGCAGCAGCAGATCGGCACAGGGTGCCGGCGGGGGGCGCATTGGCGGTTGACCGCGACGGCTTTTCCGCCTGCGTACAGCAGATACTTTCAGACAACCCGCTGATAACGCTGGTACGCGGTGAGGTGTCCGAGGTTCCAGAAGAATGGGGTCAGACTATAATTTCGACAGGCCCCCTCACCGCGCCCGCGCTTGCCGACATGGTGCGCGCCCTCGGCGGTGTGGATGATCTTGCTTTTTTTGATGCGATTGCCCCGATTGTTCATTTTGACAGTATTGACATGGATGTTGCTTGGTTCCAGTCACGCTATGACAAATCCGCTGATGACGGTGATGGCAAGGATTACATCAACTGCCCAATGGACAAGTCGCAATATAACAATTTCATTGACGCGCTGTTGACCGGTGAGAAAATGTCCTTTCGAGAATGGGAAGAAAACACGCCCTATTTCGAAGGCTGTATGCCCATTGAAATTATGGCCGCTCGGGGACACGAGACCCTACGCTTTGGTCCGATGAAACCTGTAGGACTGACAAATGCACATGACGGCAGCCGACCGCATGCGGTAATTCAGCTACGTCAAGACAATGCACTTGGCACGCTCTATAATATGGTTGGCTTCCAGACGAAACTGAAATATGCAGAACAGACGCGGGTATTCCAGACGATCCCGGGACTGGAATCGGCTCAGTTTGCGCGACTTGGTGGACTGCATCGCAACACCTTTATCAATTCTCCGCGCCTGCTGGATGAACAGTTGCGGATGAAGGCACGCCCGCGACTGCGCTTTGCCGGACAGATCACCGGAGTCGAAGGCTATATAGAATCCGCAGCTATCGGCATGATGGCGGGCATCATGACCGCATCCGAGGTAACCGCTGGGTCTTGGACACCGCCGCCTGTTGACACTGCTCATGGCGCTCTTCTGGCGCACATTATCGGCGGGGCAAACGCGGACACCTTTCAGCCAATGAACGTGAATTTCGGGCTGTTCCCGCCAATTGATCTGGTGACCACGCCAACTGGCAAAAAGCGCAAGTTGCGCGGGCGCGAACGCAAGATGGCCTACGCCGCGCGTGCGATTGAATCCTTCGCTGGCTGGGCAGGTATCATGAAGGCAGCCTGATCCCCCACCGCCAGGCAACCATGCGCCAGACCAGCAGACGATCTGTCTCAGCACCACGCGATTTCTGGCTGTGGCGCATTAGACAGGCCAAAAGAAAAAGCCAGCGCGTTTCCACCCCCACCTTACGGCGCAATATTTTAAGATTAAAATTCGGTGCAACATCACCAGCAAAAGACCGTCCAATTTTTGCCGCCACCATTGACAGATCCTGACACCCTTCAACCCCGGGCATCATCGCAAAGGCCTGCGCCCAGCAGCCAGCGGCACCTTGCGCGTCGTTTTGCAACCGATCCTGCCATAGACCAATCAACTCATGCAGTTGGCCAAGGCGCACCTTGCCGGAGCCAAGATGCCCATGCAACCGCTCTGCCAAAGGGGCGACCGTCGGGTCATCACCCGCTAGCGCTTCTACCCACCATTGAAGCCGGATCGCTGCTAGCATTGGTTCGCTTGGGATACGGACGGCGTTTTCGCACTCATGCGCTAAAGACAGCAGGTCAGAAAGCAGACCGCGCGAATCTGTGTGGACAAAAAGCAGGCAGCAAGCCAGTTCGCGATCCGTCTCGCGTAGGGCCAGCCATGCCTCACCCTCAACATCAACCATATATCGCCCTAGATGGCGACAAGCGCAGCAGCCGCATTACGGCCTTCGCTCATCAGCACATTCCATGTCCGGCACGCCGCTGCTGTCGACAACAGCTCAAACGAAATGTCGTGATTGCGAAATTGAGCTACAAGATTGACAAAAGGATGCGCAGGTGCGCCACCCGCACCAAGCACAAACAAAGATGGCGGCGCATCACCCAACAAAGGCGCCAGATCAGAAAATTGTAGATCATCGAGGTTGGTGGGCGGTATCCATTGCTGCGCCTCACGCGGCAATAACACAAGGCTGCCCTTGTGACGTGTACCTGACACACGAAATCCGCCCTCGCCATATCCATGAACAAGCTGCAGGTCGCTACCATCGCCAAAGGTCTTAACCTCGACCATGCTGGCCTCAGCCGTTCTCAGCGGGTGCGCCGGGATCGTCTTCCTCGTCAAGATGCCGCTTCAGGTCGAAAAAGGTTAGACTACCAACGGCAACGAAAATGGATGAATAGGTGCCAATCAAAACACCCCACATCATTGCCAGAGCAAAATCCCGCAATACCGCGCCACCAAACAGAACGATAGCCAGCAATGCCAGCAGCGTTGTCACAGACGTCATGACGGTACGCGACAAGGTCTCATTAAGGGCCCGATTCAGAATTTCACGCTGTTCGTAGGATTTATAGCGGCGAAGGTTTTCACGCACACGGTCAAACACGACAACCGTGTCATTGATGGAATAGCCTGCAATCGTCAGGATAGCGGCCACCGTCGCCAGATTAAATTCAAAAGATGTCAACGCAAACAGACCGATTGTCGACAACACGTCATGTGCAAGCGCCAGAATGGCAGCCAGTGAGAACTGCCATTCAAAACGAAACCATATATAGACCATGATTGCCAACAAAGCGCAGGCCACCGCATAAATGCCTTTCTGAGCCAGTTCGGCACCAACTGTTGGGCCAACAAATTCGGTGCGGCGGACTTCATATCCGGCACCTAGCGTGTCGGTGATGGCCGTAATAGCAGCGATCTGGGCCTTCTCGTCACCATCCTGTCGTTGCACGCGTACCAGAATATCGGTCTCTGAACCGAATGATTGGAGGCTAATATCTCCGAGGCCCAATTGGCCAAGTTCGGACCTTACACCGCCAATATCAGCCGGTCCCTCTGTGCTGCGAGCCTCGATCAGAATGCCGCCGCGAAAATCGATACCAAGATTAAGCCCGACAAACGTGAACATCAGAATTGAGGCGGCAACAAGAAGTCCAGAAAAACCCAACGCCGATATGCGCAGCCGCATGAAGTCAAAACTGGTTTCACTGGGAACAAGCTTAAGGCGCATTACCATGTCTCCTAAAGAACCAGTTCGCGTGGCCGACGGCGTTCAAGCCACAAGATTATCAGCATGCGTGTGACCATAACAGCAGTGAACAGCGAGGTGGCAATGCCGATCGAAAGCGTTACCGCAAACCCCTTGATGGGTCCGGACCCAAAAATGTAAAGGAACAGAGCAGCAAACAAAGTTGTCAGATTGGCATCTACAATCGTCGATATGGCACGTTTGTAGCCGCCTTCAATCGCCGCCATCACACTTCGTCCACGGCGCAGTTCTTCTCGAATACGTTCAAACACAAGCACATTCGCATCAACCGCCATACCCATAGTCAGCACAATCCCGGCAATCCCTGGCAAGGTCAGTGTTGCCTGTATTGCCGACAGCGCCCCAAGAATCAGCACCACATTCACCAAAAGTGCCATATCCGCAAGCAGACCAAAGAGCCCGTAGCTTAGGATCATATAAACCATTACAAGCGCCAGCGCGAATATGGCGGCGATCTGGCCGGCCGCGACAGAGTCTGCGCCGAGGCCAGGTCCGATCGATCGCTCTTCCATGACAATCAACGGTGCCGGCAGCGCACCTGCCCGCAGGATCAGCGCAAGCTCATTTGTCTCAGCAACAGTGAAATTGCCGGTAATCTGACCGTTGCCGAAAATCTGCGACTGGATTGTCGGCGCCGACACGACCTTGCCATCCAAAATTATCGCAAAGGGACGACCGATATTTGCACCGGTTACCCGGCCAAATTTCTTTGCACCTTCCGCATTCAGTGCAAAGGTGACAGCCGGACGATTATTCTGGTCGAACGACGCCTGTGCAGATTCCAGCAATTCACCGCTGACCATCACGCGTTTCTCAACCACAAAGGCTTCACCGCTGTCGTCATCAGCCGAAAGCAATATACTACCCGACGGGGCACGACCGCGTTGGAGCACTTCCTGCGCCGTTATGCTGGTATCTACGAGCTGAAATGTCAGCTTAGCCGTTCGGCCAAGCAACCGCTTGATTTCTTCTGGATCATCCACACCCGGCAGTTGCACAAGGACGCGATCTGCCCCCTGCCGCTGGATGACGGGTTCTTTTGTGCCATCCGGATCAATCCTGCGGCGAATAATCTCCATCGACTGCTCGATGGTCTGGCTTTGCAGATCAATCACCCCTTGCTCGGTGAAAGCTAGGCGAAAGGCAGTGCCATCAGAAGAAATGCTGACGCCCGGGCCAAATTCCGCGAAGACAGCGCGAGCTGCCGCGTCATCCTCAGCCCTTCGAATGGATATGTTAACGGCACCATTGCGCACAGCCAGGCCACTGAAACGCAAATTATTCTGCCGGAATTCAAGGCGGACTGTCTCTGTCATGCCTTCCAGACGTTCATTGACGACAACATCCATATCAACTCGCAACAGCAGATGCGAGCCGCCCTGCAAATCAAGACCGAGATTGATTTTCTGACCTGGCAGAAAACTGCCCCCCTCTGCCCCGTCGCCAGGTATGGTGTTTGGCGCAGCATAGGCGATTCCCACCACTGTCACCAGCAGGACAAGGATTTTTTTCCAGCTTTCAAACTGCAGCATACGCAGGTCGCTTTCCCTGAAACAGGCGTGGCGCCAAAGGCCCAGCCTTGTAAATGCCCGGCTCTGGACAGATCGTCCGCTCGCGATCTGCTGGACCCAAGAGGGCTATTTTATTTTCTTTTCAGATTTGGCGTCAGGTGCAGGCGCGTTCTTGCCGCGCACATCAGCGATCATCGTGCGGACGACGCTAACTTTCACATCCTTTGCAATTTCCACCTCGATGGTTTCGCTGTCATCGACAACCTTTGTCACTTTGCCCTCGATACCGCCATTGGTGACGATTTTATCACCCTTTGCAACCGCAGCCAGCATCTGCTTGTGCTGTTTCGCACGTTTCTGCTGCGGACGGATCAGCAAGAAGTAGAAAATGACCATTACAAGGACGATCGGCATCAGGCCGCCGAGACCACCACCGCTAAGGCCCCCGGACTGGGCGAGTGCAGGCGTTATCAACAT
>MDTC01181806.1_pt1 | contig 14801 bp, 14 predicted proteins | sample 811181 | NCBI WGS metagenome assembly MDTC01 (sample SAMN05326644, study PRJNA326480) | marine metagenome | isolation source: seawater | place: Pacific Ocean: North | collected 2011 | reverse complement strand
ACGGACACTCGGCCTCAAAAGGGCTGGGCAAGGGCAGTGCCCCGAAAAGGAAAAATGGCATGAGCGATTCAGGCTGGTACGTGGTTCAATGCCGCGCCAACCAGAACTACAGGGCCCAGGAAAACCTGGAAAATCAGGGCTTTACCTGCTTTCAGCCCCAGCTCTGCCTTGAAAAAGTGCGCGCCGGCCGGCGCGTGCAACGCCAGGAACCCCTGTTCCCCGGCTACCTCTTTATTCAACTGTCCGAGCAGGGCAGTGGCTGGCACACCATCCGCTCCACCCGTGGCGTGACCAAACTGGTGGCCTTCGGCGACCGCCCGGCGGCGGTGCCGCCCTCCGTGATCGATGCCCTCAAGCTGCAAACCCAGACCAGCGCCAACGATGACCGCCCCGCGCTGCGCCCGGGCGACCGCCTGCGCATTGATCACGGCCCCTTTGCGGACATGGAGGCGGTGTTCCACCGCTTCGACGGCCAGGAGCGCGCCATCGTGCTGCTCAGCATGCTCCACAAGCAGCACCGCCTCACCCTGGCCCTGAAAGACATAAGCACCGTGTAGCCCTTTTTGGTTGTGAGAGCGGGCCTTGTGCGAGCGGGCCCCGCCCGCGAAAGGCAAGCAAAGCTTGCCGGCAGGATCCCAGAGACCTGCAAAAAAAAAGAAAGGCACCGATCCGTCCTCAGGGAATCGACGGCAAACCCTGCGGCGGTAGCGTGCCTGAACGGGGGACAGACAGTGAACGATTCCAATAAGAGTGTGATAAAACACCACGGCGCCGCCACCGGCGTCACCGGCTCATGCCACGAGCTGACGCTGGACGACAACGCGGGGCTGCTGATCGACTGCGGCCTGTTTCAGGGCGGTGACCGGGGCGCGGACGGCGCCGACGCCGGGCGCCCCGAAATCGAATTCGATATCGGCCACATCCGGGCGCTGGTGATCACCCATGTGCACCTCGATCATGTGGGGCGTATTCCCTGGCTGCTGGCCGCCGGCTTCGATGGGCCGATCTTTTGCAGCGAGCCCAGCGCCGAGCTGTTGCCGATCATGCTGGAGGACGCCTTTAAGCTGGCCATCAGCCGCCAGCCGGAGGCGATAAACTGGTATCTGAGCCGGATACAGCGTCTGCTGCGGCCGCTGCCCTTCGACCAGTGGCACAGCGTGTACCAGGGCGCGGGCAAAGAGGCGGCGATCCGCCTGCGCCGCGCCGGGCATCTCCTCGGCTCCGCCTATGTGGAGTGTGCCTTGACCGGTGAGGCCCGCGGCAAGGACACCAGGGTGATCTTCAGTGGTGACCTGGGCAACAAAGAGTCGCCGATACTGCGGCCACCCGAACAGCCGGACGGCTGTGACATCCTGGTGCTTGAGAGCACCTACGGCGACCGGGAACACGACGACCCGGACGCCCGCCGTCACCGCCTGCGGACCCTGATTGAGCGCGCTCTGGTGAATCGGGGCACGGTGCTGATCCCCGCGTTCAGCATTGGTCGCACCCAGGAGCTGCTCTATGAGCTGGAAGACCTGATCCACGAGAACCAGGGCAAGGAGGCCGCCGGCGGGCTCCACTGGAACGACCTGCCGGTGATCCTGGATTCGCCCCTGGCCGGCCGGTTCACGCAGGCCTACAGAGGCCTCCGTGAGCACTGGGACGAACAGGCGCTTGAGCGGGTAGGCCAGGGGCGGGGCCCGCTGGCTTTCGAGCAGCTGTTTACGGTGGACGACCATGAAACCCACCAGCGCATGGTCGCCCACCTGGCCGGCACAGGCCGCCCGGCGGTGGTGATCGCCGCCAGCGGTATGTGCGCCGGCGGGCGCATCGTCAATTACCTGAAGGCGATGCTCGGCGACCGGCGCCACAATGTACTGTTCGTCGGCTACCAGGCCGCCGGCACCCCCGGCCGGGAGCTGCAGACGCAAGGGCAGGGCGGCCAGGTGGAATTGGACGGCGAGATCCACGAGATAAAGGCCGGTGTCGACACCATCGGCGGCTATTCCGCCCACGCCGACCGCAATGGCCTGATCGACTTCGTCACTGGTATGACCCGGTGGCCCCGGGAAATCCGCCTGGTGCACGGCGATGAGCAAGCCAAGCGGGCCCTGGCCACGGAACTCGGGCGCCGCTATCAAGGCAGCGCGCAAAAAGGCAGAATCCGCACATCACCTGGACCGTCCTCAGGGAACCGGCGGCAAACCCTGCGGCGGTAGCGTGTCTGGATTACAATGGCGCCCGCAAAAAAGGCGACCATAAAGAAAGCAACAAGGAGACTTCGTGTGAGCGGTGGCAAAGAAGCCGTAATTCGGCGCTTTAAGACCAAGGAGGCGGTAATCGGTATCGTCGGCCTCGGCTATGTGGGCCTGCCCCTGATGCTGCGCTACAACAGCATCGGTTTCCGGGTCCTCGGCATTGATATCGACCAGGGCAAAGTGGATAAGCTCAACAGCGGGGTCAGCTACATTGAACACTTGGCGTCTGAACGGGTCGCCGCGGCGCGAGAAAGCGGGTTCGAGGCCACCGCGGACTTTGCCCGCGCCGCGGAATGCGACGCCCTGATCCTGTGTGTGCCCACGCCGCTGAACAAGTACCGGGAGCCGGACCTAAGCTTCGTCGTCAACACGGTAGAGGCGTTGCAGCCTCATTTCCGGCCCGGCCAGATTGTGTCCCTGGAAAGCACCACCTACCCCGGCACCACCGAGGAAGAGCTGTTGCCCCGGATCACCGCGCAGGGCCTCAAGGTGGGCGAGGACGTCTTCCTGGTCTATTCCCCGGAACGGGAAGACCCCGGCAACCTGGATTTCCAGACCAGCACCATCCCCAAAGTGCTCGGCGGACACACCCCGGCCTGTCGCGATGTGGGCGTGGCGCTTTATGAGCAGGCCATCGACCAGGTGGTCCCGGTGAGCAGCACCAAAGTGGCCGAGATGACCAAATTACTCGAGAACATCCACCGAGCGGTGAACATCGGGCTGGTCAACGAGATGAAAGTGGTCGCCGACCGCATGGGAATCGATATTTTCGAGGTGGTGGACGCCGCCGCCACCAAACCCTTCGGCTTCACCCCTTACTATCCAGGGCCGGGTCTGGGCGGACACTGTATTCCCATTGATCCGTTCTACCTGACCTGGAAAGCGCGCGAGTACGGTCTGCATACGCGTTTTATCGAGCTGTCGGGGGAAGTGAACCAGGCCATGCCGGAATACGTAGTTGGTAAGCTCATGGACGCCCTGAATGACCATGGTAAACCGCTGAAAGGCAGCAAGGTGCTGGTTCTTGGCATCGCCTATAAGAAAAACGTCGACGACATGCGCGAGTCCCCCTCCGTGGAAATCATGGAGCTGATCCAGGATAAAGGATGCCAGGTGGCCTACAGCGATCCCCATGTGCCGACCTTCCCCAAGATGCGCGAGCACCGGTTCGAACTGGACAGTGTCCCGCTAACGCCGGATACCCTGGCCACCTTCGATGCGGTGGTGCTGACCACCGATCACGACCGGTTCGACTATGAAATGATTCGAGAAAATGCCGCGATCATCGTCGATACGCGCGGTAAATATCGGGCACAAGACCCCAAAGTCGTAAAAGCATAAGGTAAAGTAACGAATGAAGAATTTCGCACTCATCGGCGCCGCCGGCTACATCGCTCCTCGACATATGAAAGCGATCAACGAGACGGGCAGTCGCCTGTCCGTAGCGTACGACATCAACGACTCCGTGGGCATTATCGACTCGCTCGCACCCGGCAGCGATTTTTTCACTGAGTTCGAACGCTTCCAGGAGCACGCTTGGCAACTAAAACGGGACCCGGAAACCGCGCTGGATTACGTCGCGATCTGTTCACCGAACTATCTGCATCACCCGCATATCGCCGCCGGCCTGCGTCTGGGCTGTGATGTGATCTGTGAGAAGCCGCTTGTGCCCACGCCCGAGCTGCTGGATGAGCTCGCCAAAGTGGAGGCTGAAACCGGAAAGCGGGTATACAACATCCTTCAATTGCGCCACCACCAGGCTATCCTGGACCTCAAAAAGAAAGTCGACGCCCAGCCCGCTGGCCCAAAGCATGAAGTAGAGCTCACCTACATCACCTCCAGGGGAAAGTGGTACATGGAGAGCTGGAAAGGGGACCCCAGGAAGTCCTTCGGAGTGGCCACTAATATCGGCGTACACTTCTTCGACATGCTGCACTTTATCTTCGGAAAGCTCGAGAAGAACGTGCTGCACTACGCCGACAACCAAAAAGCGGCCGGCTACCTGGAATACGAAAAAGCACGAGTGCCCTGGTTTCTATCCATTGACACCCAAGACCTCCCCGGAAGCGTCGAGAGCAAGCAAAGCACATATCGTTCGATTACCGTAGACGGAAATGAAATTGAGTTCTCAGCCGGATTCACCGATTTACATACTGTGAGCTATGAAGAGATATTAGCTGATCGTGGTTACGGTATAGAAGACGCTCGGCACAGTGTTGAAACCGTGAATAAAATACGCTGCGGGCACGTCGTACCTGCTGAGCCGAGGGAAGCTCATTCATTCCTGTCCCGGCTCTTGAAAGCTACTATCTAAGTTCGATTTGTATCTGACATTATCCCTAAAGCAGATTCGTCTTACTATGAAGTAAGCTGATCGGAAAGCAATTCTAAAAGGTTTTTTAAAGCTTATTTTTATCTGGTGATGTAGCTGGTGTCGCTTCTAACTACAAAGAAAAATTTTTAATTTAAGCGCCTGCACTAAAATCATCAAATAACAGAATTAAAAGTGGAAGGCATCGCCGAACCGGTTAAAGACATAGATGGAACTTTGGTGGTGAGTTTCATGTGTTGCTGCGTATTACTTATCAGAATATGAAATTTGTAAGTATCCAAATGCATTTTGATAAAAGAAATTTTCGAAAACTAAGCGATCTAGTCTCGTGTGCATTTAAATGACTATGAATATATCGGCGATAGGTGGTTAACATGAATGCACCGTCAGATCGAAGAGCACTTACAGCAAAAGTGAATTTAACATGACCTGCATGCTTGTTGGTTACCAATGAAACAGAAAATTGAGAAGGATAGCTTTTTCAAAAGTGTTGGCGTTATCTTGAGTGGGACTGTATTTGCGCAGGCTGTAACTTTATTTGTAGCACCATTCATTACTAGACTATACAGCCCCTCTGAATTTGGGCTATTTGCGGTCTACATTAGCGTAATGGCTATAATTGTAGTCCTCGGGTCTTTGCGCTATGAAATGGCAATATTGTTACCAAGGAAAAGAAGAGATGCCTATAGTATATTAATATTATGCTTTCTTATAGCAATGCCCATTTCAATTCTGGTGTTTGCAGTACTATCTTACCTGTCATTTTCTTCATTACAAATAAGCGCATATTTCCTATTTCTCCCTTTCGCTTTCTTTGCGACTGTCGGCTGCCAAATATTAACAAAATGGCAGTTGCGCGAGAAAAAATTCCATCGGATTGCCGTTTCGAGAGTAGCCCAGTCTTCTTTGACCGCTGCTGTGCAACTATCCTTTTTCAAAGGTGGTCCTTTAGGTTTAATAGCTGCTCACTTTCTCGGCCAAGTCATTCAGTTTATTATATTAAAAAAAAATGCAGTCTTCGCAAGAGACGTTTTTAGAGAAAATAAAAAAAGATTAGAGGAGGTAGCTTTTAGATATAGAAGGTTTCCTCTTTTCGATACTTCTTATGCTGTTTTTTTTGCTGCGGGTCAGCAGTCGCCGACTGTACTTTTAGGTTTGATGTTTGGCCCATCAGCGGCTGGATTGTATGCGCTCTCGGAGAGAGTTCTCTCTGCGCCGCTGAACGTGATAGGGGGCGCGGTAGGCAGCGTTTTCTTCTCTCATGTATCTGACTCAACATCGGTTTTAGAAAGAAACCAGATGATCCTTAACGTTTATACGAAAATGTTTTATTTGTCTTTGATGCCTGCCGTAATAATTTTTCTATTTGGCGAGGAGGTATTTGGCTATGTTTTCGGCGAAGCATGGATTGAGGCAGGTAAGATAGCAACTTATCTGGTGCCTTTTTTTGTCTCGCAGTTTGTGGTCTCACCTTTAATAACAATATTCGCAGTTCTTGAAGAGCAAAAAGCGGCTGCCTTTCTGCAAGGCGCTATCTTTTTTGCGAGAATTATCGTGCTGATCCTGGGCTCGATGTTCTGGAGCTTGGAGACTGTGGTTGTTATGTTTTCGGTTGTGAGCGTAATAGGTGCGATATTACAACTTTGTTTTATTTTTTGGCGTTGCAAAATTCCTCCGTTATTGGTTTTATTTAATCATATTAAGATAGCATTGGTTTTCTTGCTTTTGCTTGTCTTTTTTGAATTTACGAATTACTGGATTTTTGGCAACGTATGAGGTAAGCCTAGTGCTAAAAAAGCCAAAAGATTTAAAGTGCCTGCTCATTTTTATCAGATTAGACTTAAGGGCAAGAGGTCGTGATTTTAAATTGATATCGATTCTTGACCCTATAATCCGCTTCCAGATAGCACTAAGAATTTATGAATATCTAATAATAAAGCGCAGCTTTCTTCGATTTATATTCAAGGTCTATTTTAGATCTTTGTCGGTGAAATTATCGTTCTCAATACCTCCGCTTGTTTTTGGGCCCGGCCTTTGCATAGTTCATTACGGCACAATAATTGTTAATCCAAATTCGTCGATTGGAGCTAGATGTCGTATACATGCGGGTGTCAATATCGGTGGGAAAGCCGGCTTTTTCAGCGAAGAGGAAGCCAAGTCGCTGTGTCCGCGAATAGGGAAAAATTGTTACATCGGCCCAGGTGCTAAGATATTCGGGCCTATCTCTGTTGGTAATCATTGTTTCATAGGCGCTAACGCCGTTGTTACTAAGAGTTTTCCGGACCTGTGTGTTATAGCCGGTGTGCCTGCGAGGGTGATACGCGATGCTAATTGATATCGTGATGATCTCGAGAATAGGTCTGGGGGACGGTGGTCGAGAAACATGGCTATATAATTTCTTAATAGAAACGTTGTGTCGAAATGTAGATATAAGGTTTAGAATTTTTTGCTTGCCAGTCGATGGGAATAGCATCCTTGGCACAAAAGATTTTGTAAATGAGTCGAGAGTTTCCAAAGTAGAGGTGCCTTGTAATTCTAAAAAGATCCCGATATCTCTGCAGTTTGCCTTGTCTTTACGTAAAGCTTATACGCAAGTGAAGGAAAAAGCAGATATAATTATTGGTGTTGGAGGCCTGCCTGAAGCGTTGGCAATTATTTTGTCTGGACAAAAGAACGCCGACATATCAGAGAAAGTTATGTGGCTTAGAACTGTTTACACCAAAGAAAAGTCGGATTCACTACCTGTTGTCTCTATCCCTGTTGTAAAATTTTTTGAAAAATATGTTTTAAATAAAAAATTTGGAACTGTTATCGCTAATGGTGAGGACACGGCAGCTTTCTATAGAGAAATGGGTGTTGCTTGTACCGTAATACCGAATGCTATATCCCTCTCAAAATTTCAGCGCCCTAAAAAAAGGCGTTCAGATAAACTGAGAGTGGCTTTTGTAGGCCGCCTAGCAGAGGTTAAAGGGATTCGTGACTTTCTGCTGCTCGTACAAGCGTCCCATGAAGCTGGTATTTTAGATCAAGTTGAATATCACGTTGTGGGCGTTGGGCCTTTCTCAGATACGGTTAAAAAATATCATCTTGACAATAAGTTAGTATACCACGGTTATCTAAGTAACCTCGAAATGTCTGGTTTTCTAAACGATATAGATTGCTGTGTAGCTTTAACGTATTTCACGCCTACCATGGGCGGCGGTGGTGTTTCTAATGCATTGATAGAGCAAATGGCGGCATCACAAATAATAATAGCTTGGGATAACGTTATTTTTAAAAACGCCTTGAAAGATTCTGAATGTTTTTTTGTTCGTCAAGGAGATATAAAGGAGCTGTTCTCGATTATAAAAAATGTAGCTATCTACGACGATGCAGAAGAAAAGGCTGAACAGGCATCTTTAGGTGCGTATAGGTATAGTATAGAAAAGCACGTCGACCAATTCATAGAATTGATAGTCGATCCTAATGTCAGGGTAAAGATATAAATCATGAAGATACTTCTGGTTATAACGGGTCTTGGAGTAGGTGGCGCAGAAAGATTGGTAACTAATTTGTCGGATAAGTTTGTCCAGGCTGGACACGAAGTGACTTTGGCTTACTTCGTGGGTCCGGCCGATATGCTCCCACGAGATAGCCGAGTAAAGTTGGTTTTCATTAATTTTTCTAAATCTCCTCATGGAATAATAAAGGGTTTTATTAATCTGAGAAAGCTTGTTAAGCAATTCAAGCCGGATGTAATTAATAGTCATATGTTTCACTCTAATATTGTATGCAGATTGCTTAGGTTTGTTGCGCCAGTTAAAAGACTTATATCAAGTGCGCATAGCACTTACGAAGGTGGTAAATTGCGTATGCTTGCTTACCGTGTGACAGATCAGCTTTCTGATATAACTACAAATGTGTCAAGGAATGCGGTGGAAACTTTTGTCGCAAAAAGAGCGGTACCGTTTAATAGGATCATTCCAGTCTTGAACGGCATCGACACAGATGAGTTCTCTTATCGTTCCGACTCTCGGTACACTCTAAGAAAGAAATTACTTGGCGCCCGTCGCGGACCTCTGGTTCTGGCAGTTGGCCGTCTTTGGCCAGAAAAGGATTATCCGAATTTGTTGTCTGCTTTAAGTACGCTTCTAAATAGGGGCTATAATCCGTTACTGTTAATTGCAGGCGTTGGCCCTGAGAAACCTGCTTTAGAGGCTCTGGCGTTATCCTTGGGTATATCCGATCACGTATGCTTTCTCGGTCTTCGAACTGATATACCGGCGCTAATGTCAGCTAGCGATGTCTATGTACTCCCATCGGCTTGGGAAGGATTCGGTCTAGCCGTAGCTGAAGCTATGGCGACTGAGCGCATAGTCGTGGCAACAGATAGCGGCGGTGTGAAAGAGGTACTTGGTAACGCCGGAATATTAGTACCGCCAAAAAACCCCCTGCTTTTAGCGGCAGGGTTAGAGAAAGCATTTAATTTTAAGGACAGCGAAATCGAATTGATGGGAAAGGAAGCCCGAAATAGAGTCATTGAAAATTATTCTCTCGATAATACAGCCCAACAATACATAAGAATATATGATGGTTCTTTCTGAAGCTGACATTGATAATGCTATGCCACTGACATACTGCTTTGGCAGTTTTACCTTATGAATTTTGACTTACGCTATTTGAGCTTTAAGGGTTTGGGTTTTTATGCAAATCATTCTTAATTCATGGCATGTGTTGTCTTCGGCTTTGGTGTTTACGATAGGCCTGTTTGTAGCCCTTTTTCTTTCTCGCCGTTACGCAGTCTACCCTCAAAAAGCTATACTACTGTACTTGTGGCACACGATCTTTTGCTTCCTGTATCTTTTTTATTCGCTTTATAATCAAGCCGATTCTATAGGTTATTATAAAAGAAGTCTTACCTTCGATTGGTCTATTTCTTTAGGTACAGATAGCGTTGATGCTTTTTCGGCTATATTCTCGCAAGGTTTGGGCTTTTCATACCTTGGACTCTTTCTGGTATTTAATATTATTGGTTTTATTGGGTTCTTAGCTTTCTATGCAGTTCTTTCATACATTACATTGGGGGCTCCCTCTTATATTACTAGAATATCTACTGTCATCATATTCCTACCCTCTGTAAGTTTTTGGTCTTCGGCTCTAGGGAAAGATGCATTTTCTTTTATGAGCGTAGGCCTAGCCCTGTGGGCAAGTCTAGACTTAAAAAGATATATATGGCTGATGGTATTTGCTATAGTTCTGATGCTTATAGTTCGACCACATATGTCTGGCCTGATGGTAATAGCCCTCTCCTTAGCCCTTTTTTTCCAACCGGGAGCGTCTCCCGTCCAGCGTTTTTTATACTCGTTAGTAGCCGCCGGAGGAGCAATTCTTCTAGTCCCGCTAGCGCTTAGCTACGCTGGTGTTGGAGGCGATGCACAAGTTTCTGACTTAGTCGAATACATTGAGCAGAGGCAGAAAGAGAACCTTGATGGAGCATCTAGTGTTGACATAAATAATATGTCTCTAGTTGTAAAACTATTTACATATTTTTTTAGACCGTTGCCTTTTGAGGCGCACAATTTCGCCGCTTTAGCAGCGTCCCTGGATAACGTCGTTTTGCTTTTAATGCTTTTTTTGTCGCTTCGTTTGGTGCTAAAGCGTAAAAATTTTCAAACCGATATAGATAAAAGTGGTCGTATTTTCTTATGGACATATAGTTTCTCTGCCTGGGTTATATTGTCCATGACTACGGCTAATCTAGGTATCGCTATGCGCCAGAAGTGGATGTTTGCACCGATGCTGATTGTTTTGACTTTGTCAGCTTTGAGTCGAGCCTATAAAAGTGATCGTATTTTGAGGTCTAATCCAAGATTGAGCTAATGCCTTTAGCCAATAGCAATTAGATTGAGAGCTTCATGAAGAAACGTCTTGTTATCGTTACCACTGTCCCGGAGACGTTGGCCACAATCCTGAAAGGTCAACCGAGCTGGTTGAGTCAGTATTTCGATGTAAGCTGTATCACTTCTCCCGACGGTATTGATACCGTTCAAGAAAGCGAATCTGTTCCCGTTTATCCTTTGGCGATGACAAGAGGGATATCTCCGATGAGAGATATAATCTCTATACTTAAAATGTGGCGACTTCTAGTGACGCTAAAGCCTGATATCGTGCACTCTTACACACCAAAAGCTGGCTTGGTCGCAATGACTGCTGCATATTTGGCTGGAGTTACCACTAGGGTGCATACTTTTACAGGGCTGATTTTTCCTACATCTAAGGGGTTAAGAAAAAGGTTGGTTCTGGCCGCGGACAGGCTGATTAGCTCCGCTGCGACACACGTCGTGCCTGAGGGCGAAGGTGTAAAAAATGATCTCTATGAGTATGAGGTTACAAAAAAGACAATAAACGTGATCGGGCACGGAAATATAGCAGGCGTCGATTTGGATTATTTTAAGCCTGATTTGATGCGTGATGTAAACCATACTCCCGTCGAGAGCTTTACATTTTGTTATATTGGTCGCCTTAATCGTGATAAAGGTATAAAGGTGCTGGTTTCGGCTTTCCTGGACTTGAAGTTCGAAGCTCAGTTACTAATGGCCGGGTCAGTCGATACCACCTGCCCGCTTGATGATCGTACTTTTGAGGTTATTAAGTCACATCCCAGGATCTCATTTTTGGGGTTCCAGAATGATGTGCGAGATGTGCTTCTTAGATCTGATGTTTTGGTGCTTCCAAGTTTCAGGGAGGGCTTTCCTAATGTCGTTCTCCAGGCCGGCGCTATGTGTAAGCCGGTGATCGCCTCAAATATTAATGGTTGTAACGAAGTCATAGTGGACGGTTGGAACGGTTGGCTGGTTTCTCCTCGAGATGTGGCGGGTTTAGCAGAAGCGATGAAGAACGCCTTTGCCCTTGATAGGATAAGAATTTTAGAGATTGGGTGCAATGCTAGAAAGCGAATCGAAGAGCGATTTGATCGAGAGGTCTACCTTGAACATCTGCTATCTTTTTACAAAAAAGTTTCGCTCCGAGAATTTTAAATAGGTTGTTAATCCATGAAACGAGCCTTTGATATTTTTTTCAGCCTTTTTGCATTGATTATCTTATCTCCGGTTTTCTTGGCATGCGCTGTTCTGACCGCCACGCAGATTGGTATGCCTGTGCTTTTCTCCCAGGATCGCCCAGGACTAAATGGTAAGCGCTTTCGGATTATTAAGTTTAGGACGATGGTTGATATACGTGATTCCGAAGGTGTGTTGCTTCCGGACTCTGAGCGCATAACGAAATTTGGCCGTATTTTGCGCGAATCGAGTTTGGATGAGCTTCCAGAACTCTTTAACGTGCTGAAAGGCGATATGAGCCTGGTCGGGCCCCGTCCGCTGCTGATGGACTATTTGTCGCTGTATAACCAGCGCCAGGCGCGCCGCCATGAGGTCCGGCCGGGCATTACGGGCTGGGCACAGATCAATGGCCGTAACGCCTTATCCTGGGAAGAGAAGTTCGAGCTGGATGTCTGGTATGTCGATAACCGGTCCCTGTGGTTGGACATAAAGATTCTGTTCAAGACAGTCCTGCAGGTCCTTAAGCGCGACGGCATTTCCCACGGCGAGGAGGCCACCATGCCCAGGTTCAAGGGGTCGAACCGTGACGAATAAGTCCTTGGCGATATTAGGCGCTGGCGGGCACGGCAAAGTAGTTGCCGATGCCGCGCTTCTTGGCGGGTGTCGGGACTTGGTGTTCTTCGACGATGCCTGGCCGGCCAAGCAGGACAACGGCAACTGGCCGGTGGTCGGTGATTGGGCGGCGCTGCTTGAACGTCATCGTGACTACGAAGGCGTCATCGTGGCTATCGGCGCGAATGACATCCGTATGGCGAAACAGACCGCCTTGCGCGAGGCGGGCGTGTCCGTGGCCACGGTGATGCACCCGCTGGCTGCGATCAGCTCTTTCGCGGCCCTTGGTGCCGGCTCCGTGGCGTTTGCCGGTGCGGTGGTGAACCCGGACGCTCTCGCCGGCCAGGGCGTGATTATCAACAGCGGTGCGGTGGTCGAGCATGATTGCCGGTTGGGCGACTGGGTGCACATCAGCCCCAGGGCCTGTCTGGGCGGTAACGTGACCGTGGGAGAGGGCGCCTGGGTGGGTATCGGCGCCGTGGTTAAGCAGGGTGTCACGGTCGGTCGTGGCGCCATCGTCGGCGCCGGCGCGGCGGTTGTGTCCGATGTGCCCGCCGGGGCTACAGTTATGGGTGTGCCAGCCCGATAACAAAATCGCACTCTACAGTTGTACAGGCCATCGCTTATGGTGATGGGTATCTTGGCGTTGTGATGGGGATCACACGCATTGAAGGAGCGCTGCAATGTTGAAGGGACCTTTCCCTCCCTGGCCGTCCTACACCCCTGAAGAGGCGGACGCCGTTCAGCGGGTATTGTTGTCGAACAAGGTGAACTACTGGACCGGCGATGAGTGCCGGGCGTTTGAGCGTGAGTTCGCCGCTTTCGCCGGCACCGAGTACGCGGTGGCAGTGGCCAACGGCACCGTGGCGCTGGATCTGGCGTTGCGGGCCTTGGGGATCGGCGCCGGGGATGATGTTGTGGTGACTTCACGCACTTTCCTGGCTTCCGCGTCGGCCATCGTCAATGTGGGCGCGCGCCCGGTGTTCGCGGATGTGGACCGGGACAGCCAGAACATCACCGCCGAGACCGTGGCGGCGGCGTTGACGCCGGCCACCAAGGCGGTGGTGTGCGTGCACCTGGCCGGCTGGCCCTGCGACATGGACGCCATGGCGGCGCTGGCCGAGCAGTACGGCCTCTATCTGATCGAGGACTGCGCCCAGGCCCATGGCGCCACCTGGCGCGGCCGGCCGGTGGGCGGTTTCGGCCATGTGGGCTGCTGGTCGTTCTGCCAGGACAAGATCATGACCACGGGCGGGGAGGGCGGCATGGTTACCGTCAACGACCGTGATCTCTGGTCCCGCATGTGGAGCTTCAAGGACCACGGCAAGAGCTGGGAGGCGGTCTACGAGCGCGAGCACCCGCCCGGCTTCCGCTGGCTGCACGAGAGCGTGGGCACCAACTGGCGCCTCACCGAGATGCAGTCCGCCATCGGCCGGATTCAACTGGGCCGGATGCCGGACTGGACCCGCCGGCGCCAGGCCCATTGCCAGGCCATCTGGGAGGCCGCCGCTGAGCTGCCCGGCCTGCGCGTGCCCACGGTGCCGGCGGAAGCCGGCCATGCCGGCTACAAGTGCTATGTGTTCGTGCGCCCGGAGACCCTGGCCCCGGGCTGGGACCGGGACTGCGTGATGAGCCGCATCGTCGGCATGGGCGTGCCGTGCTTCTCCGGCTCCTGCTCCGAGGTGTACCTGGAGAAATGTTTCCAGGACCTGGGCCTGGCCCCCGACGAGCGCCTGCCCACCGCCCGCGAGTTGGGCGAGACCAGCCTGATGTTCCTGGTGCACCCGACCCTGGAACCCGCCCACATCGAAAAAACCATCGCCGCCCTGCAGGCGGTCATGGCCCGCGCCACCCTGGCCTGACCGGCATGGTGCGATGCTGCCAAATACCATTGCAAAGCGGTTTCCCATGCCGTAATCAAGAACTTTCAGGATGAGAAATGGACCCCGGTGAGGGCTTTCAGGCCCGTGCGGTAGCCGGGGCGGGATATGGACATACCATAATGGTAACTGCTAGGATTCTAAGCCGATATCAAGGGCCGCCTCCGCCGCCAGCGAGCGAGGGTGCGGATCGGTCCCTTGGGATGACGGAACCGCTTTATTCCGTGCAAGACGTAGCCGAGGCATTGCGAGCGTCACCGTTACCGGCAATGGGGTCGAGGCGGTGCGCGCAAGGCTGGCAAGACCTGATGGAAACCCTGGAGGCTCAGGATGAGCCCATTCCCTTTACACAGTTTTTATCCGATGCCATGCAATATGGGCGCTGGCGTCAAGCTGTGTGGTGCCGGAATGAAAAGGGGCACTGGTTCGCAGCCGACGACTGGATATATGAGTTCACATATGGCCGTCATGTTGGACGTGTATGGCGAGAGTTTCCGGTAACTTATTACTTGAAGTTCTCAATAACAAAAACAGGTATCCAGATTTATATGTTGTCGTGTCACCCTTCTAGTTAGGGGTGAGGAGGATAACGGGATGGAAACGATGTGCTGTGGCGTTTGTGGTGAAGAGGCTCTGCGTGCTCGTGAAGAAACCAGTACGCTGACCGCGGGTGATATTTCCGGGGATGTACTGGTTCGTT
>MDTC01260143.1_pt1 | contig 14802 bp, 11 predicted proteins | sample 811181 | NCBI WGS metagenome assembly MDTC01 (sample SAMN05326644, study PRJNA326480) | marine metagenome | isolation source: seawater | place: Pacific Ocean: North | collected 2011 | reverse complement strand
TACAGTAATTGCAACTGGCATTCCAAAGTATGCATCAGTTGTTGGGTTTAATTTTCCTTGAATTATGGCTTTACCACCCAAAATATCCATTGTTTCTTTTACAGACTCTCTTGCCATTTCCGTTGTGTGGTATTTGGTTATTGCTGTTATAACGCTTGGATGCTTTCCTATATCAAGTGCTTTATTTGTCATTCTCCTTGTTGAGTTAATAATGTGATTTAGCCCTATTATATTGGCTAATGATTCTTGTATACCCTCAAAATTATATATGGATGTTCCAAATTGCTCTCTGATAAGGGAGTATGATGTTGCGATCCTGACATTGTTTTGTGATATTGCACCACTTAATGCTGGAAGTGATATTCCTCTACCAGCTGAAAGACATTCTACCAACATCCGCCATCCTTTCCCTGCATTATCTTGACCACCTATGATTGATGTTAATGGTATAAATACATCTTTTCCTTCTAGAGTTCCATTCATAAAAGAAAGATTCATAGGTTGATGTCTATAGTTATTGTCAACACCTGGTGTGTTTGTTGGTATTAGTGCTACTGTTATTCCATATTCTTTTTTTGTACCAATAAGACCATCGGGATCGAATAATTTAAAGGCTAAACCCATGACTGTTGCTACGGGTGCTAGGGTTATATATCTTTTACTAAAGTTTAGATTAATACCAACGACTCTTTTCCCGTCAATTTCTTTTTCTACAACTACACCTCTATCTAAAAGTGAACCAGCATCAGAACCTGCACTTGGTGAAGTTAATCCAAAACAAGGTATTTCTTTTCCTTTTGCAAGGTTGGGAAGCCAATTATTTTTTTGTTCTTCTGTACCATATTTCAGCAAGAGTTCTGCGGGTCCAAGAGAGTTAGGGACCATAACAGAAACAGCTAAAGTAGAGCTGACTGAAGCAAGCATGGATACAACTGTTGAATTTCCTAAAGATGAAAAGCCTAAACCACCATACTCTTCTGGTATTATCATAGAGAAAAATTTCTCCTTTTTAAGATAATCCCATATGGTTTTTGGCATATCGTTATCCTTTAATATTTTATAATTATTGATTTTCTTTAATAAGGGTTTTACTTTTTTTTCTATAAAGTCTAGTTCTTTTTGATTTAAGTTGTCAATATTTGACTCTAAAATGTAATCCCAGTCAATATCACCTTTAAATATATCAGCTTCGATCCAGGTATCTCCAGCATCTATGGCATCTTGCTCTGTTTGTGAAATTGTTGGCATTTTTGTCTTTATGGAGTCAAAAACTTTGTCGCTAATTGATTTTTTTAAAAAATTTATTTTCTTTTTTTCTTGATTATCTTTCATAGTTAAACACCTGTTTTAATTTATAAACAAATACTAACACATAAAAAATAAAAAGAAAATATTCTGTATAAAAATTAATCCATTTTTTCTTGTTGTTTAAGCATTATTTGTACATTGATCATATTTGATAGATGCTCTATTAGGTTAATGTGAATATCTTCAAATTTGTCAACAAGTCGATCCTTAAAAATGCAGTTTTCGATAGAAAAAATAGCAGAAGTAAAAAAATATTCAGGGTATTCAATTGTTTTATTTTTAATGATATTTATTTCATCAGGGTTTAGTTTTGTATTTTCTACAATAGCTGACATTTCTTTTGCAACCTTTAATAAGTTGTTGTCCTTTAGATCCTCAATGGTAAAATAAAGTTTTTCTAAAAAGTCATTTGCAATTGCAGAATACTCTATTATTTTATCCTGATTTTTTTCATTCCCAGTTTCGAGCAAAAATGAAGAAACTGAATTTCTTGCAGATTCAATTAAAAAATCTGGTAAATTGTCATTCATATTTTTTTTGTTTAGTTTGAATGTATGATAAAATAAAATAAAATAAAATCAAAAGATGGAAAATAAAAAATACACAATATTACTATTCGCTGGTGCTTCTGGTACAGGGAAAACAACATTAGTTGATCAAATGGTAGATGATTTAATAGTTGATAAGGCTATCACATGCACTACAAGAAAAAAGAGGAAGGGTGAGATAGATGGTGTACATTATCATTTTATAAGTAAAGAAAAAATGTTTGAAATGTATGAAGGTGGAGATCTTGTAGAGCCACCTAATGAGCATGCAGGAAATTATTATGCCTGCCCTATAAGTTCTTTAAAAAGTGATAGACCTGTTGCTCTTATTGTTGATATTAATGGTATAAAAAGAATCAATGAAGCACTGAAGAGGGAAGATGATATAGAGGTGAAAAACATATGTATAGATGCTCCAGAAAAATCCGTACTGTTAAAAAGATGGGTTGATCAGGGTCGCAGCGGAGAAGAAATAGACTCTAGGCTAAAAGTTTATGAAAATGAAAAAAAGTGGGCATCTTCGTATGAGTTTGATAAGGTTTTAAAAATAGATAAGACATTAGCAAGAGAAGAACAAATAAGTAGCTTTATTGGTGAAGTTATGAGTTTTATACCATCAAAAAAAAATAAAGTTGAAAGTAAGGTAACAAATGGAATAAAGAGATCTAAATAAGATCTCTTTTATTTTTTATAAACTATGGTTATTGTTAAAAACCCAAGAATCTTTGATTTCATCATCGGATAATTTGCTAATATTTGGCTCCGATGTTTTTTCGGGTAATGAAAGTATCGATAGTGTAGCGATAAAAAATAATAAACTAATATAACTAGCCTTTTTCATATTGTGTTTTCCTTATTGTGTTGTGTGTGTTTTTTGTGTGTCCATAAATTATACTAAACAATGATTAATATTGCAATAAAAAAAACCGCCTAAGCGGTTTTTATTATATCTTTTTATTATAAAAAATTATTTTTAAATTATTTTTTCAAAGAAGAATCTTTGATCTTCATTAAAAAGAAATTCACGGTTAGCAATATTTCTTGTTATTTTTGATTTTATATCATTATAGTTAACAACTCCATAATATCTGCTGTCTGCACTATAATGGCGGTTATCACCTAAGAAAAAATACTCATCATTTTCTAGAGTATAACTAAAATCCTTATTAAGGTATTTTTCTACAAGATTACTACTGTGCTCAGAAAAATCACTATACATAGAAATGTAGCTTCTTCCGTTAGGCAATTTCTCTTCAAAATAAACAAAGTTTTTATGACCATGCTTTTTATAAATTCTGTTAACTCTGTCAGGTTCAAGGTCAACTGCTTTTCTTGAGATAGGCTCTCCATTAATATAAAAGTTTTGGTCAGATGATTTATAGCTAATTGTATCACCTGGCTTACCAATTAGTCTTTTTATCATAGTAATATTATTGCCATCTTTCTCTACAGAAAAGGTGTAAATATCGCCCGTGGTTATGTCTTTTTCACTTTTTATGTGATAACCAAAAACGACATCGTTTGATTCTAAGCTTGGATACATAGAATTACTTGGAATACTATAATATGAAAGAAATAGTGTTCTTGCTAAAATGATTAAAATCACAATTAATATTGGGACTTTGTATTTATTTAAAAAATTAAAAAGAATCCCCATAAAAAACCTCTCTAAGTGTATTATTATTATATTTTTAGATATTATAACAAATTTTATATTTACAAGTCAAGCAAAAATTGATGTTTTTTATATATTTATGCAACTAATTAAATGTGTTATAATTAATTAAAGAGGAAAAAATAATGAAGATAACAGAGACATTTTCTAATAGTCCAAAAATAAAGGCATCAAGAGTTGAGGGTAATTTCAGTATTACTGTTTTAAATTCATTTTATAAGGGAGATGATAAAGAGGTAGGTAATGCAGATTACTTAGTGGTTAAAGAATCTGACAAAATGAAAATAGTAGCAAGGTTGCCAAATAGGTGGGGTGAACAAGAGTTAGGTTTTTTTGTTGAGAGTCTTGAGGGGGAAATAAATTACAACAATATCGTAAAAAAAGTCGAACAGATAAATGGTTTGTCTTTTGAAAGAAGAGAGGCTCCAAGAAAGTCTTTAAGTACTGTAAATAAAAATAAAGGGGGTGGTTACACTCCCAAAGGTAACAATTATAAAAGAAATGATGATATAGAGCAAATACCAATATTTATGATAATAGAAATGTTAGCCAGTCAAGGATACATTGATATTATTGATGACTTGGAAAAAAATGGTAAAGAGGTGAAATATAGATTCACGATAAGTGAAAGTAATAAAGATAGGGTTATATCTGATAACTTTATAGTCTCTGTTGTTGGGGAAGACAATTATCAGGAAGAGGCTGAAAGGGCTATGTACTATGTTGATTTTAAAGGGTATTTTGAAAAAGATAGAGGTAGTGCAGGAGAAATAAATTTCTTAAAAGATTTAGAAAGATATGGGGCTTTTGGTAAGCCTGAAGTCCTTTCTAAAAATCCAAGTGAAGAAGAGCAAAGAGAATACAATAAAAAAGTATTTATAAAGGTTAATGATGTATTGAGAAAAATAAAGTCTAATATTGGTAATGATTTTGATTATGTAAAAAGAGGTAGTGGGCTTGGAATTAGATTCTCTGAACCTGATGTTATGCCAGCTAAAATACAAAAAAATGAAAAACTAAAACCAGTTAGGGATTTTATAGGAATATTAAAATATAGAGGGTTTTCTGATGAAATAATAGAGGATTCTTTTAAATCTGGGCTTATGTATTTTGGTAAAACAATATCAAAAAAGAAAGGTTATCAACCGACAAATTTAATTTTTCCAATGTTTGATTTGGTTGGTAGTAAGTTTCCTGTTAGTTATGAATATTGTTTTCCTTTGAGAAATAATGGTGAAGCTCCCATAAAAATGGATAAAATATTTGCTTCTATTAAGCGTGTTGGGATGAATAATGACAATATTATGACTGGATCATACTTCGGTGTTAGCTTTGATAGGGCTGATAGCTATAACAATAAGGGGACTGTTATTTCAGAAGCTTTGTTAGATTCTATAGCTGTTAAACAATTAATGGGTTATTCTGGAATTGAAAGGGGTGATTATAATCATATAGCTCTTCAGGGTGTAGGTAATGTTATTAATTTATTAAAAGAAACATTTGGTTTTTATTATAAAAAGTCAGATGATGAAGCAAAAAATGAATATAGGTGTGGTGATGTTTATAGATATGAAAAAACCATTGAAGAGTCAGAACTAACAGATGAAGTTAAGGGTAAACTAAAAGAGAAAATTGAGGGTAAAAAAATAAAGTTTATTTTTGACAAATCAAAAAAGGGAAGTAATTTTCAACTGGAAAAATTAAATAAATTTCTAAAAGAGATTGGTGCAAAAAATAAAATTGATGTCATAGAGGTAAAATATCGTGCAGAAAAAATAAATGAAGAGTCTCTTGTCGGTGAAAATGTATTAATTTTTGATAATACTAATGTTGATAAGTTTTTTGAGCAAAACAAATTAATTTTTAATAAGGGTGGGAAATTTAAGTTTTTGCAGGAGTCTGTTGTTGATGAAAAGGTTGAGGATCCTAATATTTTAAAAGAATATGGAGAAAGGATAAGGAGAGTTCTTGGATCTAAAAAAATAATACTGGCATTTGATAATGATACCGCAGGGATGAACTATGGTGTTGGTTTTTATGAAATGTCAAAAAAGATAGGAATAGAATGCACACCAGCAATTCCTTACTTCCACATATATAGAAAGAATGATGGAAGCGATAAATTAATTAATGATAATAATGATATTTTAATGTTTGCTAATCATTTATTAGAAAGCGGAAAAATAACAAAACAGGGTCTTTCTGAATGGTTGAACAAAACTTATTTCTCTCAATTTGAAAAAGTTAATGGATTTGAGAATGGTAAATTTGAAGAGTCGTTAGAAATGGCAAAAAAAATAAAAAGTCTAGAAACAAAAATAAAGGATGGTGGGGATCTAATGGTTGCCCTAAAGGATTATATAAGTAAAAAAAAGAATTCTGAAAAAAATGATAGAAAAAGTGGTCGCCATCCATAAATAGCTTCTTTTAATTGTTAATAATTTTGATATATTAAGATTATTAGCTTTTATAGGATAAAAATAAATGATAAAAAATATAGATTATCAAGTAAGAGAAATAAATAAACGAAGTCGATTTTTAGTTCTTATTTCTCTTCTTCTTTTTTTTATAGTAGGGTTTAATGTTTTTAAAATACAAGTATTAAGCAGTAAGAAGTATCAAGAGATTGCCATGAATAATATAAAAAAAGAAGAGTATATAGTTCCTGAAAGGGGAGAAATATATGATAGAGATGGCAAAAAATTAGTATCTAACGAAATAATATATAAGCCAGAAATTTTATTAGAAGAAATAAAAGGATATGGCGGATCTTATAATTCAAGAAAAAAATCATTAGAAGTTTTTTTTAAACAAATAGAAGATCGTGTTGGAAAGCTTAGTACGGAAATAAACTATGATGATATTTTAAAAAAACCATCTTTTTTAAAAATTGATATTTTTAATAGAGAAGACTATAAAAAAATAAACTCTTTAGCATATATCGATGGGTTAACAATAAGTCCATATATTGAAAGAGTATATAATTATGGTGATGACTTGTTTTTTCCTATTGGTTATGCTTCAAAGGTTTCAAAGAGTGATCTAATTGAATATAAAGATATTAATCTAAGAATGAATAACATAATCGGAAAGTCTGGTTTGGAAAAATACTTTAATGAAAGCTTGCATGGAGCTAATGGTATAAAGGAGAAAAGATTGTCTGCAAGCGGTAGGGTTGTTGATAGTTTTGTAAAAAAACAGCCAATGAGAGGAAAGGATATAAAATTATCAATAGATGCTGATCTACAGAAAAAAATACTAAGTTTGGTTGATGGAGAAAAGGGTGCTATTTCAGTAATGAATGTTAATACTGGTGAAATTTTAGCTTATGCTAGTTTTCCTTCTGTTGATCCTAATATGTTTGTAAGGGGAATGAGTTCTAAAGAGTATAACGAAATAGTTAAATCTGATAATAAGCTTATGTTAGATAGAGTTGCAGATGGTGTATACCCTCCTGCTTCAACAATAAAACAATATATGGCTTATGCTGTCTTACTTGGAGAATACTTCAAGGTTGATGAAACAATGAAAACATCTGGAACTTATCGTGTGGGTGACAGTGTTTTTAGGGACTGGATAAGATGGGGTCATGGAGAGGTGGATTTAAAGAGATCACTTTCTCGTTCTGTTGATTATTTTTATTATAAATTTGGTCACGAAATGGGAATTGACTTTATTCATGATGTTTTATCAATGTTTGGCTATGGTAAATCACCAAAAATAAAGGAAAAAGAAACATCTTCAGGAATATTACCGTCTAATAAGTGGAAGATAAAAAATTACGGGGAAAGGTTTTATGCAGGTGAAGTTATCACAATATCTATTGGTCAAGGTCAGTTTTTGGCAACTCCGTTGCAAATGATGCACTCTTTGTCGGTTTTAATAAATGGTGGTAAAAGTGTCGAGATGACTTTTCAAAAAAGAGATAAGTCTATATTTTATGATGAATATGAAATGAATGATGAGTATTTAAATGTTATTAAGCAGGGATTGTATGATGTTGTTAATACAAAAGATGGTACGGGTCGAGCTGTAAGGGATTTTACGGATGTTGTTGTTGCTGGTAAGACAGGGACTGCACAGGTTTTTTCAACAAAAGGAGAGGTTGATTATGAAAATGAAGAAATCGAAAAAGAATTAAGAGATCATGCTTACTTTGTTGCATTTGCACCTTTTGAAAATCCAGAAATAGCTATATCTGTTGTTATAGAAAATGGTGGTGGTGGTGGAACAGTTGCAGCACCAATAGCGGGCAAAATAATTGATTATTACTTTAATGGAGAAAGTTATGTTGAAAAAAATTAATATGGATCTATATATATTGATACCTATACTTATATTAAATTTAATAGGAAGTATGATACTTTATTCTGCTTCGGGAAGTCTAGATCTTGTTTTTTCTCAAAATATAAAATTTTGCTTAGGTTTTTTACTAATGGTTTTCATATCTATGATTGACTCCAACAAGGTTGCTGCAACATTTAGTAAGTCATCTTACTTTTTTGTTTTGTTTTTATTGGTTATGGTTTTTTTATTCGGTGAAACAATAATGGGTGCAAAAAGATGGATTAATTTATTTGTGTTTAATTTTCAACCATCAGAATTAATGAAGTTGGCATTACCTATGATGCTATCTTACTTAATATTTAAAAATGGTATACCAAAAAGTATTGGTTCTCTTTTTTATTATTTTTTAATTATTTCAATACCTACAGTATTTATATTGTTACAACCAGATTTGGGCACATCAATACTTGTTGTTTTATCAGGAATATATGTTTTGTTTCTATCTGGTATGCGCTGGATACATATATCTGTTATAGCTGCATTTGTTTTTGCTATGTTTCCATTGTTGTGGGGTTTTATTAAAGATTACCAAAGGGAAAGAATATTAACAATGTTTAATCCAGAATCTGATCCTTTAGGATCTGGTTATCATACAATACAGTCAAAAATAGCGATAGGTAATGGTGGTATAACAGGAAAAGGTTTTACAGAGGGTACTCAAACCCAATTAGGTTTTATACCAGAACAACATACTGATTTTATTATATCAGCATTTTTGGAAGAGATGGGGTTTTTAGGATTTATTATATTGATGTCTCTTTACTTGTTAATTGTTTTAAGGATATTTTATTTGTCTGGGAAAATAGAGGACATTTACGGTCGTCTTTTAACGGGATCTATAACAATGATTTTTGTTTCTTACATATTTGTAAATATAGGAATGGTTTCTGGGATACTTCCTGTTGTTGGTGTACCGTTACCGTTTTTTAGTTATGGTGGAACATTTACGATAACTCAAATGGTTTCATTTGGTCTTGTTTTTTGCTTTCTAAACGATGTGGGGTATAAGACTGATAAAAAGTATAAGTTATAAAAAAACCCGCAAATGCGGGTTTTTTATTGTTTTGTTATTTATGTGTTTTTTATTGCCTCTAATACACCAATATACCAAAATCCTCTAACATTAGAAAAAATTGCATCATCAGTTTTTAAAATATCTCTTTTAATATCTTCTCTAATTTTCTTTTCAAAGACATTTTCAGAACCACCAACAAGGGCTATGTTATCAATATCATCATAAGAATATACTGTATTTCTCATATGTCCTATTGAGTTTTGTATTGTTGGTGCAGATTTTGCAATGTGTGGTAAAAGATCAATTTCTTTTCCTGCAACTTTTAAAATTCTTTTTGGCTCGTATTCTCCAGTTTCTGGATTCTTGACCTTTTTAGGTTTCCTAATAGCTCTATCAATAGCAGAATGATCATTATAGTCTTTGCTTATTTCGGTAGAAATTGATTTTGCTAAAGTATTTAAAACTCTTGACATCCCTCCAGTCAGTGCACCACTTCTGTTCTCTATTGGTTTTAGTCCAGAGGTTACTAAGAAATCAAATGTTAAGAAGCCTGGATCTATAATTAGGTTTACTTCATCAACGAAGTCAAAATATTTTTCTTTATTTATTGCTATATCATAGAATCCACCTAGTGGTTGTGGTACAACAATAATTTTGTCAATGGTAAATTTTTTACCATTAATTTTATGTTCACCTTCAAACTTTTCAATTAACTTTTTGTCATTATAAAGAAAGTTGATAGGTAAGCCGAGTATTAAATAGTTGTAATGCTCTTTTTCCATATATAGCAAAGCACCGTAAAAAAGAGCTTGATATTGTTCACTAAAAATATAATTTTCATTAAGATTTCTTGTTGTTTCTGTATTATTTGCGGTTAACTCTGCATCAGGGCCAACTTCGTAGTTAAATCCATCTATATCAATAATTTTAGTATTTCTTTGACCAAGTAATCCGCCCGTCATTGATTGTGTTGGAGCAATAGGGGTTATGGAGGGAAAAATGCCTGTTTTTAGGTCAGAGTTTTCATCAACACCTAATGTATACTTAGTGTTTCCATAACCTATATCAATAGCGCCAATTGATTTGTTTAATTCTTTTATATCGTCTTTTTCTGTTATTGCTTTGATTAAGCCAAGTAGGTTTCTTTTTTCAAAATAATCTAATATATTTGGTTGGACTTCAGTTTTATTTTTAGCCATAATAAAAATTCCTTAATTAAGTTAATAGTATTCTATCAAAGTAATAAAAAAAATACAAACTTTTTAAGAAAAAAGTTCTTTTAATTTGTTTTTTAATATGGTTTTTCTGAATCTGCTTTTATCATTTTCACAAGAATGATTTATAACATCTCTGCTTCCAATAATTATTGCATAATTTTTGCTTCTTGTTATTGCTGTATAGATAAGGCTTCTCTCCATTATTCCGTTTACTTCTTGTGGTATCATAATAATGACAAGTGGGTATTCAGAGCCTTGACTTTTATGTATTGAAAGGCAATAGGATGGTGCTATTTCTCTTAATTCATTTTTTTTATATGAAACTTCTTTATCTTCAAAAAGAACTGTGACTAAGCCATTATCTATACTACTAATTATTCCAGAGTCTCCATTAAATACATCCTTGTCATAATTATTTATAATTTGTATAACTTTGTCATTTTTTTTATAATTAAAGTTGTTGTGCCTTATGGTGTATTCATCTTCATCATTTTTATTAATAAGTTCTTGTGCAATGTTATTTATGTTGACGGATCCAACTAATCCAGAATGGATTGGTGTTAGAATTTGAAGATCTTTGAACTTATCCATTTTAAAGGTCTCTTCTACTTTTTCATTAACTATGGTTTTAAGTATATCAACACTACTTTGATCGCTTGTTGTATTAATAAAGTAGAGGTCGCTTTCTTTTTCTTTTTTAGAAAAAACATTAAATTTTCCGTAATCACAAATTTCATGAGCTGTGGTTATAATTTTAGAGTCTTCACCAGAGTTTGCAGTTCTTTTTATCTGGGTTAGTCTTGATACTGGTATAACTTTAGAGTCAATCATATCTCTTAATACAGAGCCACAACCTATCGATGGTAGCTGATTAACATCACCTGCTATAATTAGTTGTGTGTTGTCATGGATTGCTCTAATAAGGTTTGCCATAAGAAAAATATCAATCATTGAAGCTTCATCAATAATTAATACATCGGTATTTAGTGGGTTGTTAATGTTCTTTTCGAACCTATCCCTTATAGGGTTATAATCCAAAAGTCTATGTATTGTATAAGCATCCATACCTGTAGAGTCTTTCATTTTTTGTGCTGCTTTACCAGTTGGTGCACATAGTAATATTTTGTCTTTTCCTTGGTGCTTTAGTTGTTTTACTATTTCATTAAGTACTGTTGTTTTTCCCGTTCCAGGTTTTCCAGTAAGTATGCTTATTTTATTGTTTATACATTTTAATATAGCATCGTTTTGTTCGTCAGAAAAGGGGATTATTTTCTCGCCTTCTCTTTTTATTTGTTTGATTGTTTTTATAGGTAAATACTTCTTGTAATAAGAGGTATTATTGTAAAGATAGAAAATTTTCTGTGCTATTTCGGTTTCTGCATCATGGACTGTATTGTGCTGTATTATTTCCTCGTTATTAACATAGTGACTATAAAAAATACTTTTTGATATGCAATTCTCAAAAATTTGATCTATTATATCTTTACTTATTTTTAGTTTCTTCTCTGTTTTATCTAGGATTAGAGATCTTGTAAGGGCACTAAATCCAGTCTGTCTATGTTCATTAATCGTAATAAATTCTAAAGCAGTCTGTACCCTAAACTCGTCTATTGGGTTAAACCCATTATTAAGAGCAATGGCATCTATTTTGTCAAAATTTATTGTTCTAACTTTGTTGTATAAAAGGTATGGTGTGTCCTTTACAGCTTCAATAGATTTTTCTCTAAAGCATTTATATATCTTAATTGCTTCATTGCTATTAAAACCTAAGTCAATGAGTTGAGTGATTTCCTCATTTTGCGGTCTAACCTCATCCCAAGAATTAATAATCTTTGATAATTTTTGAGTTCCTATACCAGAAACCCTAGTAAGTAAATGTGGTTTACTATCTATAATGTCTAATGACTCTTCGCCCCATATACTTACAATTTGTTGTGCAGTTTTCTTTCCAATACCTTTTATTATGCCACTAGAAAGATATTCTAGTATGGTTTCTCTATTTTGTGGTTTTACTTTTTTTATATAGTTAGCCTTGAATTGTTCTTGCTTTTTATTTTTATAAACTTTTGTAACAAAAGATCCATCAGCAATAATAATATCATTGCAAAGTATTGGTTGTGAGCCACTACCTAAAATAGTTACATTTTTTTTACTTTCCAGCTCTGCTTTTATAATGTAATAATTATTTTCATTGTTTTGAAAAACAATTTTTCTTACTGTTCCTTGGATTTTTTCTAGCAAAATTCGACTCCCGGTATGGTGATGTTATTATACATAAAAAAATAATAAAGTAAAACAAAAAAGGACACCTTGTGTGTCCTTTTTTATTTATTATGTTTTGTCTTAATACTACATTAAGTCGCCAAGTTTAGGGTTTTTAAAGCTATTATCATGGCTTATTTCAACTTCAAAATGAAGGTAGTTATTTTTGTCTTTGGATTTAAAGATTAGTCCACCTAACTCTTCGCCTTCAGAAAAAACATCTCTTAAGTCAACTTTCATATCGCTATTGATTTTTACAAAACCTTGAAAGCCTTTTTCGTTTTCAACTAAAACATTATGTCTATTAATACGTTTTACTTTGAAACCATCAACTTCATCACCTCTTTCCAAATTGAAGCCATCCCATACTGAGTTAACAACAAGGGTTCCCTGAATATCATTTTTAAAGTCTAATACTTTTACATCAAGCTCATCACCAATATTTATTGACTCAAGAACTTCTTTTTGGTTATAATAATCGCTGAGTCTATTTTTTGGAACCCATATAATATAGTGTGAATTGACCAATCTTATTCCGTTTTCCATTTTTTCAACAACTTTGGAGGTAACAACATCACCTACTTTTGGTTTGTCTGAATCATCCTGTATTGCTTTTATAGTAAGATTGATTTTTTTAGAGTCTTCATCAATATTTTTTATAACAGCCTTAATATTGTTATTAACTTCATAAAGATGCTCTAAAATCCCTTGAAGCTTCTGTTCGCTTACTTCCGTTCTGTGAAGCATTAGGTCAATTTCATCGTTATATCTTACAATGATAAAATTATCTTGGATATTAACAACTACACCTTCAATAATATCACCTTCTTTATGCTCTTTAACGAAATTATCCCAGACTTCTGTGTTGGCTAATTTGTGGCTTACAGAAACTCTTTCTCTATCATGATCTATTTCTGTAACCATAACCTTTGTTGTTTTTGCATCACCAAAAAACTCTTGTGGCGAATCGATGCTCTTCCACCCGATGTCGTCTATTTTTATAAGAGTATCTATATATCCGTTGATCTTTGTAAAAACACCGTACTTTTTAAATACATTAAGTGGTACTTCATAAATGTCACCTACATTGACTTCATCAACTAGCTTTTCAAAAGATAGTCCTTTTTCGTTTTCTATAAATGCTTTATGAGATCCCAGTATTTGATTTAGTTCGAAATCTGCTTTAATTACACGGATTTTGAATTTTTCACCAATAAATCTTTCATTAAAGTATTCTTTACTCTTATTTTCTACAGAAAGTAGGGTGTAAGGTATAAATATTTCAATATTATTATACTTACAAACAATACCAACTGGTGTTGCATGGCTACCAGTAACTTCAATGAAGTAATCTTTTTCTTCTATAGATTTTATAATCTCTTTTTTGTTGATTTCGTTTAATGCTTTTGTATAGGATATAACAGGTTGCCCATGACCGTTATCTATCATATCAACATAGACTGGTATGTAGTCACCAACTGATGGTTTTTCTGGGAATTCATCGGCTGGGATACTGCCTTCTGATTTTAATTGCATGTCAATAATAACATGTTTGTGTGTTACATCAGTAACTAATAATTCTTGTATTCCTTTTAAGTTGATTTCCTTTTCAAAAAATCCTGTTTCTTCTAATAATTGTTCAAAATTCTCTGTCATTTTTTACCCTCTTCAAATAAAGTGTCAATTAAAAATATATTTTAAATATTTATAATGTCAAATATTTTTTATAATATAATGGAAAAAAATTAGAAGAGTGTATTTTTTGTTTACAAAAATATATTTAATGATAAAATATATTTCAATATATCTCAATAAAAAAACAATAGAAAAATGATAAAGAAAATAACAATGATATTTTTTTCAGTGGTGTTGTCTTCTTCCGTTTTCTCATCGGAATCAATAAGTGTGGATATTGATAAGACAATAGAAGAGAAAACTAATGAGAAGCAAAATGAAACAATAGATGAAATCAATAGTAGGATCGATAGTTCTATAAAAGAAATTATAATTAAAAATAAAAAGAGGAAAGAAGAATTAGATTGTGAATAATCTTTGAATTTTATTTCTTGTAATAAAAAATAAAAAACATATTATAAAATAAAAAAGATATGGGAAAACCAATAGTTTTTTTAGGCATATTATTATTTTTAATTATTTCTTATTTCATTAAAAATGGAATTCCAGATATGGGATCAAATGAAGGTGTAGGGGTTTCGGAAAGTATTGAAAAGAATACGGAATCTTTGAAAGAAAAAAGTATTACCTCTAAAAATGCAAAAACTAAAGAGTTAGAGGAAGATAAAGAGGATAAAAGAAATAAGGTAAAAAAAGAGGGTAGTTATGAAGAGAACAACCAGAGGGTTGTCAATACAGATGCTACTAATACTAATGATGTTAATACCAATACTAATACTAATACTAATAAGGATG
>MDTC01094531.1_pt1 | contig 14802 bp, 16 predicted proteins | sample 811181 | NCBI WGS metagenome assembly MDTC01 (sample SAMN05326644, study PRJNA326480) | marine metagenome | isolation source: seawater | place: Pacific Ocean: North | collected 2011 | reverse complement strand
AAATTGATATTTTTTCCGTTCCTACGAGAATCATATTTTATTCCTTATATACCAATCTACGGTTTTTTGTATACCTTGTTCGAAGGAATATTTTGGTTTGAAACCTAACTCTTCTGTTATTCTTGTAGTATCTACCATGCGAAATGGAATAGTTGTGGGTTTAGTTGAATCGTATTCAACTTTTGGTGTTTTGTCTGTTGCCTTCAGAACGGAATCAACTATATCACCAACCGTTACAGGTGTTCCAGCACCAATATTATATGGTCTCATTGATTCTCCTTTTTCTAAAACCAAAAGTGCTCCATCAATTACATCACGAACATAGAGAAAATCTCTCACTACATCAGGTGTTCCCCATACGATAAAAGGGTTTTCATCTTTTAAAACTCTATTGATTAGTGCAGGTATGACATGGCATGTTTTGGGATTAAAGTTATCAAATGGCCCAAACAAGGCAGTAGCCCGTCCCAATCCTATTTTCAAATCTGAAAATCCACTCACAAACTCCATGAGCTTTTCTCTGTATCGTCTCATCCAACCATATCCAAAATAAGCTTCATATGGTTCTTCTTCCCAATATTGATTTTCTTTTATCGGATATCTTTTGTCAGGATAACCAGTAGAGCTATTAATATCAAGGTAACCTTTTAATCCACATTTGGCAGCAGCTTCTAATACATTACCAGTACTTGTTATATTGTGAAGTAAGACTTGAACATTAGTTCTTACTTCAGATGGATTTGTAATATATCCACCACAATGTATTACATAATCTGCTCCATCTAATAATTTCATACAATCTTCAAGTTTAAAAAGGTCTATATTTTCAATCACCTTTATTCTTTCGTCTTGTATTTCCATTGGTCTGATATGAGTATGAGTGATAATATTTGCATCCCTTTCAAGTAATTCTAATATAAAATTCGTTCCTACAAATCCACTACCACCCGTGACAACTATTTTTTTATTTTTAAAAAACATAATTCATTTCCTTTAAATATTCTTTTAATAATTTTGTTGAAGTTTTTTCAACTTTTTGTGAGTCTTCCGTTATCTTTGGTATGTATTCAAAACTTCCTTCATTAACATTCTTATTCAAAATTTTGACAACATCAGACATTGTTATTGATTCTCTATTTACAAGATTAATTTCTTTTAAATTATTCTTGACTTTTATAATTTTTTTTATTAAATTCAATATGTCATAGTAACAAACTAAATTAAATTGTGAATTTTTTGTCAATGATATTTTTTCGTTATTCATGACTTTTCTTATGGTATTTGGAATTTTGTTAATTTTTCCAGCATTAATTAAGTGAGTCGGTCTAATTATGGTATAATTCTCAACTTGAGATTTTATCAATTGTTCTGATATTTTTTTAAATAATCCATATGGTGATTTGATTTTATTTATAGAATCAATTGAACTTATGTATATAAAATTTAAAAAAGAAAGACCCAACAAATCTTTTGTTAATAGTAAATTATCATCAATGTATTTTGAATCTATTTTATCAAAAGGTATATTATCAGAATTATATGCAGTATGGATTATAAAATCAAAATTTTTGTCTTTTAAAATCTCTTTTCTGTTGAGACGATTCAATCCAATCGAATTAGGTATATTTTTATGAAGATACCTTCCCAATCCACTATCGGAACCTGTAACTAATATTTTAAGATTCTTCATTTAATTTATCACATAAATTCAATATTTGTTTATCATTTAACATTGGATGATTACCTATGTATAATGCATATTCATGAATATAATCTGAATTGTTAAGATTTTTCGCATAAAAATCATATTTTTTCAAATATGGTTGTTTTGCTTGATTACCACCACCTGCAGTTCCGATACGATACTCAACTTCATTATCATCCAAAATATCACAAACTCTTATGAATCTATTCTTATCTTTATTCAAAATGACGAGAGGTAATGCAAAATTACTGCTACCCTCGATGTTAAAGTTAGTAAAAAACTTATTTTCATTTAAATTTTCTAACCAAAGATTTAAATTTTTTGTTCTTCTATCAATATTTTCATCTAATCTTTTTATTTGTGACAGACCTAATATTGCATTTAATTCTTGGTTTCTCACATTATAACCCGGTACTGCGAAAGTAAATAAAGGATTTAAATCAGGATATTCAATTTGATATTTTTTTTGTAATTTAATCCCCAACTCATCATTTTGTAAATAATCCAATCGAGTCATCCCATGTGAACGAAACATTTTAGCATATTGATAAATATCATCGTCATTCGTACACACCATCCCACCTTCAATTGTAGTCATGTGATGACCGAAGTAAAATGAGAAGTTAGAAACATCACCAAAAGTTCCAACCTTATCACCCCTATAAGTTGCACCATGTGCCTCACAACAATCTTCTATTAAAAATATGTCTTGATCTTTACACAAATCAATTATCTTTTGTGAAATAGAATTGAAACCTAAACAATGTACGAGTGTTAGTCCAATTGTATTCTCATTTACTAATGGTACTATTTTTTCGATATCGGTGGAAAAGGTTTCAAGTGAAACATCAACAAAAACAGGCTTGAGTCCGAGATTAACTATTGGTGATACATCACTCACCCAACCCAATGTTGGAACTATGACTTCACCAACTCCTTTCATCTCTTTCATAATGGAAACCATTATATAATTAGCTGATGCTCCTGAATTTACAAAAACACTATGTTTCACACCTAACCATTCAGACCAAACATTCTCAAACTCCTTTACTTTGGCTCCTTGAGTAAACCTAACACCATCGATACCGATGTAATCAATGAGTTGTTGTTTATCCTCGTTAGTTATACTATCATTAATAAGTTGCCACTTAAACATTAATCATTTCCCCACTCTTCGTCAAGAGTAAAAGATGGATAGAACCTACCATTTGTATACTCTATAGGTTTGATATACATATTAGAATTGAACTCATCTTCATCCAGATATGGATACATATCTTCTATTGGTGTCTCCCAACCGACAATTTTTGGATTGTAACTGTGATATTCATGACAATTTAAATCCATTACAATGGGACCTTCGTGATTCAAAAACTCTCTAATCTGTTCTCGTACTTTTTCATAATCTGAACCATCGTCCACTACCATCGTTGGGATTTTATAGGCATCTACAATATCTTTAAAGTTAGGTGGATTGTATCCTATTGGGCCACAGGCTTCCATTCGACCCTCAAAATTTGTTTCTTGGAAGGCTTTAGTAATACCATATATGTGATTATTCATAATAATTGTTTTAAGGGGAATATTATAATTCAACAAAGTTTGTAATTCTTGAATATTCATATTGAATCCACCATCACCGATTACACATACAACATTTTGTTCTTTATTTGATGCAACAGTTGCACCGAGTCCACCTGCAAATGAAAAACCCATAGGTGAGTTTCCATTATTTGTAAAGTATCTCTGTCCTGTTTTTGTTTCGAACGCATGATTGGTGACAACTATATTACCACCACAATCTCCACAGAAGATATCATTACTTTTCATTTCCTCTGATAGTATACGAGTAAAGGCATATGGATGTGGATATTTAGTTGGTCTAAACATATCTTTTGATACTGGATCATATATTTCTTTCCAAGTCATAACTTGTGTAACCCAACTATTGAAGTTTGGAACTTTTGTGTTTGTTAATTTATCTGACAAAATTTGTAAAAATAATTTTGCATCTGAATAAATACACACATCAAATGGAACTTGTTGTAACTTTTTTTCTAACCCAGCTTTATCAACATCTACCATATACTTTTTAGCACCTCTTGCAAAACTATGAATGTTACCACCAGTTATTCTACCTGATATTCTACTACCAATTGCTAATAATAAATCAGAATTTTGTATTCCAAAATTTCTACCCTTTCCACCATAAGTTCCAATTCTACCACCAAAGTATTCATAATCATCACATACAACATCAAGTGCGTTCCAAGTTGGAAACATAGGAATTTTTAAAGTTTTACCGACTTTCAATAATTCATCGATAGCACCACTCAATCTAACTCCACCACCAATCATCAAACAAGGTCTTTCACTATTTTTCAAATCTTTAATAAAGTTATCAACTTGTTCTTCAATCTTAAAGATATTATAAGTATTCCCAACCGTATCTTCAAATCCAATCAAACTATCAACATCTTCTATATCTTGTTTTTGAATGTTTAATGGTATATCTAACAATACAGGACCAGGACGACCTTCTTTTGTCATATGAATTGCCTTTTCAATTTCATACTTGACATCGTTTTTATCAGTTATCATTTTTGCGTATTTAGTAATAGGTTTTACTATTCCAACAATATCTGTTTCTTGAAATCCAATTTGTCTGATACTCTTATCAGGCCTCATAAAATTTGAGTTGATTTGCCCGGTAATAAAAAGACAAGGAACTGAATCATAAAAACAATTTCCGATTGATGTAACAAAATTCATACCACCCGGACCACTTGTGGCAAGGGCTACACCTAACTCATTCTTTACCTTTGAGTATCCTTCGGCTGCGAAACCACCACCTTGTTCGTGCATCACAGCGATATATCTAATCTTATCATTTCTCGTAAAAGCATCAACTAAATCACCATTTGCAGCACCATAAACAAGGAATACATCCTTTATTCCATAGTCTGCTAAATAATTTATAATATAATCTGCAACTTTCATTAATCCCTCTTATTAGTTATTGGTGTAACACTATGTTTTGGTTTAGCCGAATTCTCAACCCTATCTTTTTCATACTTCCATGAAGAATCTCCGAGTAATTTATCTAACTCTTCTTCTTTAATTTCATAAAAGTTTTCTTGTGCTGGAAACACTCCACCCTTTACCTCACCCTTGTACTCTTCCAGTGCTAATTGAATGAGTTGTCCTGCTTCACAATATCTTTTTACGAACTTAGATTTAAATTCCCAAAACAATCCAACCAAATCATGAAAGATAACAAGTTGTCCGTCAACTCTATCTCCTGCTCCGATACCATAAACTGGTATATCGAGTTCTTTTGCTATCATACCTGCTGGTTCAGTTGGCATGGCTTCTAATAATAATGCAGAACATCCAACTTCCTGTAATCTTTTTGCTTGGTCTAAAACTATCTCAGCACTTTTTGCTGTTTTACCTTGTACTCTGTATCCACCAAGCTTAGCTCGTGTATGTGGTGTCAATCCTAAATGACTCATTACCATGATACCTGACTCAACTATGGAACGGACTCTGTCAATCATAGCACCCTCTACCTTTACCATATCCATACCTGCTACTATAAACCTACCTGCGTTCCTAACTGCCAATTCATTTGATTCTTGATAAGACATATACGGCATATCACCGATTAAGAAAGCATCTTTTGCTCCTCTTGATACTGCTTCACAATGGTTTATCATCTCATCCATTGTAACTGGAATAGTAGTCTTGTAACCATGAGTTGTCATCCCACATGAGTCACCGACAAGTATTGCGTCAACCCCTGCTTTATCCGCTATAAGTGCTTGTGGATAATCATATGCAGTTACAAGACAAGTTTTCTCTTTGATTCTTTTGTGTTTTCTTAATTTTATTATTGTAGTTTTTGTTCTACTATCTGCTGGCATATATGTCCTCATACCACTTTATAGTTTTGATTATACCATCTTCAAGACTAACTTTAGGGACGAAACCATAACTTTCTGCCCTTTTCGTACTCATCAATCTTTTTTTATCACCCATAGGTTTATTAATATCCCATTCTATTTCAATTTTAAAATAATCTGATATAATTTCTGCTATTTGTTTAATTGTTACACCTGTTCCACTACCAAGATTGACTGGTTCACTTACCTTATTCTCAACCATATGTAACATCCCCTCAGCAACATCTTTTGCGTAAATTAAATCTCTGATTGGTGTACCATCCCCCCAAACTTTCAATATATCATTTTCGAATGCCTTCTTAATCAATGAGGGTATTACCATAGACCACTCACCAAAATTATCATAAGGGCCATATACATTTGCAGGTCTCACAATAGTGGCATTATTTTTATTATTTTCTTTCATATAAGATTCGACATTCAATTCCCCCATTCTTTTCGCCCATCCAGCGTACCAATCGTTTTCAGATGGAAATGTTTTCCAAACATCATCTTCTTCGAACACCTCTGCTGGATGATATACACCTACAGAACTTGTATAAAGATACCATTCACAATTAGAATTAAAAGCTGCCTCAACCATGTTTGCCCCAAATTGAACTTGTGGAACACTAAATGTTGCTGGGGAATCCATATTCCTTTGAGGTGAACCTTTCAATCCTGCGAGATTGAAAATATAATCCTTACCCTCACAAATTTCTTTACAAAATTTCCTACTTCTCAAATCACCCTTTATATCGACTTGAAGTTGAGATGTTGGTAAATCAACACTTATTACATCTGCACCTTTTTCTTCAAGTAGTTTTCTTAAAAAATGTGCAACCATTCCTCCACCACCAGTCACAAGTATTCTTTTATTTTTCATTATAGTAATCCCCCCATTCAATTATCATAGTAGAACCAGTGTTGTTATATGCCCTTTTAAATGCTGGAAAAATTTCTTCAGGTTCGTTTAATAAAACTACCTCCACTTCTGTTAAGGTATCCTTCATCATTTGGGTATAATCTCTTGTATGTTGAATTCCACCATCCAATGGAAATTTAGCTCCTATAGATGTTCTAATAATGACTTTTGGTTTAAATTTATTTTCTGTCATATATTGTATTTTGTCAAGGTGATTTACTAAACTATCCATACAACGAAGTAAGAAATCAAATCTCGGAAAACAAGTTATAGGAGTAAAACCTTCTAAAGCCAAACCTGTACTCATCCCCATTTGTACTTCTTCAAATACGGGTAACTCTAATCTTTTTTCTTCAGGTAAGGTATTTAATGTATTATATATTGCATTACCACTATATAAAACTGACTGACCGAGAAAAATGGTATCTTCCTTATCACTCAACCATTCCATACTTTTTATAATTTCATTTTTATATTTCATCATATATCTCCGATGCTAATTTCAAATCATAACCAAAATGTCCACCAGGTTTAAATTCTGCCTTCATCCTACCACTTCCAACAAATCCTTCGACATATTTCTCTTTTGGATTTATTCTTGTTTCGATTGATATTCGTGTCTCATTGACGACAGGTCGATAAGAGTGTTTTATTACTTCATCAGAACCATCATCAAAAAATAAAAATGATTGTAGATTAGAATCTATTTCTTTGACATTATTTTTTTTATCTAATAATTCGAAACTACATTCATTATTTTCGGTTAATGACATCCAAATATTCAATTCTTGTGGTGGATGTCCTTTCTCACTGTCATTGTGCCAATATCTAAAGTTTGTATATTTGTATTGTGCCTGAGGACAATGAACTCTTACATTAGGTTCTTTTTGAAAATAAAAATCATATTCTAAAATATTATAAAGATAGTAAATAAAATTTTTATAAGTAACCCCCCAATCAATATCGTATAATAATTTGGTTATTTCATTTACACCCGAAGGCCAATCATTATCAATCGTCATGTCACGAGGAATGTTCTCGTGTAATTTTTCCAAATTTGAAAATTGTTTACTGACAACTTTTTTATGTTTTAAAAAGTCAATAATTTTATCTCTAAATTTTAGATTCCAAATTATCGAATATTTAGAGTCAAATTTTTTAATCATTAAAATAATACCCAATTTCCAGTACCATGATGTGGAAATCCTCTTTCATATTGATAATATATCACATCATCAGGTATATCTTTTCTAATAAAATTCCAAGTTTCATCAGTCGGTGTGTTTGTACTCATGTTATTATCCTCAACGACAAATGTCAATGGTAAATCAAAGTTTTTTGCATATTTGTAAGTTTCGTAGAATATACCTGTTTCGAATGCCATATCTCCTATAAAACACCAAACTCTTCTTTTGGAACCACTCTTTTTAAATGCCAAAGCTGCTCCAAGTGATATCGGTATAGAACCAGCTACAATAGACGATGAATAAAACTTAGGTTTAACGGAATGTACACTCATACTTTTGCCTCGTACAATTAAATCCATCAAAGTATCTCTTGGAATACCATGTAAAAGTGCTTGATAATGATTTCTATGTCCACAAAAAACCCAATCCTCAGTATGAATGTATTGAAATATTTCGATAAGTTCCCTTTCGTTCCCCTTTGTCAAATGAACTGGTGCTTTTATTTTAGCATCTTCATATTTTTGTTTAACCTCTTCTTCAAACTTTATTAAATCAGACTCGGTTAATTCAACATCTCTTAATTTCTTTAAATTATGTGGTATATTCATCTAACTTTCCCTCTATAATTTTGATTATATCTTTGGTTTCTTCTCCACAGGTATAATATTTCATCCCTGCACATAATGCAAGTTTACTATAATATTCATCTCTTTTTGGTTCTGTTTCTATGACAATTGTATTTTCTTGTGAAAAAATACAATTAGCAAGTCCACCACCATGAACACCAATTATCATATTTGAATTATAAAAATATTCAACTTGTTTTTTAAAATCAATGTGCTCTAATACTAAACACTCATAATCAATATTTTTAACTTCTAAAAAATTCTTAACTTCTTCTATGTTTTTAAGTTCTCTTTTATGCTTACCATTGTGATTGAGTCCTTCCATCACAGATAAATGGTGTAATTTTTTATCGTTGATTAGTCTTACTTCATCATCTCTTTCTATTAATATTACCTTTGGATAAGAATTATCAGTAGAAATATTATATCTTCTTAAGATATATTTTTTCATCTTATCAATCATATGTTTTTTATATTTCATTCTTAAACTCGTAGTAGATAACTCATCAACCCACATATTATTAAATTCTTCTCTTGATACTTCTACATTCTGTACTTCCATAACTTCTTCATAGATTTTACTAAAATTACCTATTGTATTTTTCAAGTCTTTAATTCTATACACCACATCATAGTCGAATACATTTTTATCTATTTCTAACATTAAAACATCAATCAAAAAATGTGGATATTGAAATTTAGATGAACCATCAGTATGAATCTTTATAAATTTCATCTATCTCTACCAAATAGTATAGGATTGTTGTGAGGCCATTCAAATCCCCACATTTCATCATCCCACTTTATAACAAACTGACCATCGATGTCTACATAGTCACCTTCGTAAGCTAACTTGTAATGAAAGGCACAATCATCACTTAATATAAAATGTCCGTTTCCACAACCTGGTGGAACTAAAACTTGTTTTCTATTTTCTGCTGATAGTACAAACCAATCCCAATCTTTATAGGTTGGTGAGTCTTTTCTGTTGTCTGCAACTATTAAATAAAATTTACCATACGCACAACTAATAAGTTTCCAAGTTGAAAAGTCGCCATGTAATCCTCTGAGGGTGTTTTTTCTTGAATGAGAAAACTTGTCTAATCTCCAATTTAAATCAGGATATTTTTCACTATCCCAAGTTGTGTAGATGTCTCCCCTAAAATCTTCCCAAGCATCTAATTGAAATACTTTTAAATCTTTAATCATAAAAAACTACTCCATCTAATCTTTGGTTGTTTGTAGTATTATTGTGCTCATCAAACCACTCCACATTTTTACTAAAGAAGTCTTTGGATTTGAATCCGAAATCCCTATCTAAAAAAGATTCAATACCCAATCCATCAAAATATAAGAAAATTAACATTCCGAGATTATTCTTTTGTAATGCAGAACTGATAATTTTTGTTACACCTTGATTGAGACCTTTTTCAATAGTCAAGTCAAAACATTCCGTCCCACCACCAACATCAGCAAAGATTACATTCACAGACTCAATTGGTGTGTTTGGGTGTAAAATATTATCATATAAAACATCACTTCTATTCATGTTATCATTAGATTTGATTATATCTTCAAATATCTCATAATGAAATATGTTTTGGTATGTAAGATTTTTGTGCCTTTCTTTTTCTACGGAAATAGAACCTTTACATCCACCACTTACCAAAATGTTTTGTAGAGGTTTACCACTCAAATACTTCTCCACATAAGGTATGTAAAGTTGATTTACTGACTCGAATCTGTTCATTATAAAACACTTCTCCAATAATTTAATAAATCTTCACAAATTTCTTCCAAACCTTTTGTTGGCTTCCAACCTGTTTTTTCCCTAAACTTGGTGCTATCAGGTATCTGTAAAGTAATATCAGTAGGTCTAACTCGGTTTGGGTCTAATTCCTTGATAAATGCCTTAGGATTAATCGATTTACTTATTAACATATCCAACGCATCGCCAACCGTACAAGTATAATCTCCACCTATGTTGTAGACCTCTCCATAATCACAATTATCAATTGCTAACCAATAGGCATGTACTGCATCATCTATGTGATTGTAGGTTCTTACTGAATCGAGATTTCCGTGTTTGATTGGGTGTGTTGGAAAACTCGGAGTCATTGGTGGAAAATTCTCACTTTTTTCAGACCTAACAATTTGATAAGCAAACCAAGATAATGCAAATCTTTTTCCTCTCCTTGCTCCCTCATGGGAAAACATTCTTGTAGTTATGACCTTCAAATCATAAGCTTTGGCGTAATATTGTGACATCAAATCATGACCTACTTTTGAAATAGAATAAGGATTTGCAGGTCTGATAGGGTTGTCTTCCGTTATTGGAACCTCATCCTTTTTAGGATTACCATAGACCTCAGATGATGAGACACTCAATATTGTTGGATTACAATAGTTTCTGTCTTTTGCCAACTTTAACTCTTCTAATAGATTGGTTGTACCAATAATATTGGTATTTAATGTGCTTGATGGGGTCAGGAAGCTTGTTTCTGGAAAACTTTGTGCTGCAAAATGATACACAATGTCAGGTTTAGATGTGTGGATTGCATTATAAAGACTACCTCTATCTAATAAATCAGCCTCTATAAATTGCACACCATCTTGTATATCATCACCATACTTTTCTTCGGAGTATAAATGTTTGATGCTATCGTCACGGCTTCTCCATCTTCTGATAGCAAATATTTTTACATTAGGAACATTTTCAAGTAAATAGTCGGCCATGTGACTACCAACAAAACCTGTGATACCTGTGATTAAAACTCGCATAAAAAAATCCTCAATAATGAGGACACCGATTAAAGTGCCTCCGTGTTTATAGTCCTTCTTATGTGGTCGGTTAGGTCTTTGGTTTTCTAAATCCTGTTATCACCACTGGACTTCTTGTATATAAATATACAGATTATGAATTTTTAGGTAAATAATTAACTAATGAAGCTTTGTTTGCATACATACTATAGTTAAATAATAAAAAATCGAATTTATATATTTCGTTTACAATCTCGATGGTTTCATCATCATAGTGGGCTATGTATTCTTCCCTTTTATTGATTATGTTCTTTGCAGGTGTTTTAGGATTGATTGCATGTGGTTGTTTTCTAATTTTATTGACATCTACTAGCTGTTTAAAAATGAAATTTTCTGATATGTCTTCTATTTGTAGAGAATTTGAACTCCATTTTTGTATGAACGCACCAGCGTATTCAGGCATGTAATAATTTACTTTACGAAAATTCTTATCCATTGGAAATATCCTATTAACATCACGGACATCAGAAAGTTGCCAATCTAAATGTCTACCAGCCCATGCTTGAAATTGTTTGTCACCATAATAATAATTTTTCAAATAAGAATAAAATGTTCTTGCGAAATGCCTGAACTTTTGAATTCTATATTCAAACGGCATCGATTCAATCCAAGCATGCCAGAATTTGATAAGTTCTACATGCTTATCCCAATTAGACAATCCCTCAATCGTATCACAAATCTTATTTGGTCTCGGTATACCACCCTCATCTTTAGATTGAATTTCGAGTTCAAAGTCTAAATCGGATAACCATTTCCCACCCCATTCGTGTGCATCATTTTTAAATCCATTCTTCCACCAATGATAAAAACCCGAAATAAACCTTGTGTAAGGATTTCTACCATACATGACTACTTCAAGATTTTCCACATTGAATTTTTCAAAACTCCACTCAACTTCATTGTTTTTCAAAAGTTCTTTGAATAAAGATAATAAAAATGAACTGCCTGATTTATTGGAAGTGATGAACCAATAATCTTTTTCTTTGTATCTAAAGACGAACTCACTCTTTTTCATATTTTAATCCCTTTATATTGTCATATAATGTATTAGACCATTGTTGATGAGATTTTAGGCCGGGATGACCTGAATCATCAGATTGGTCTAATATGCTGTCATCCATCATCTCACTAATAAATAAATTGTTATCAATTAGTTTGTTGGAAATCACATCCTTGTGCCCCTCACCAAAAGATTGAAATTGTAAAAAATTTATATTATTTGATTTAAAAAACGATTGTAGAAAAAGAACATTGTTAACATAATCGGTTAACTTTTTTTCAAAGTTAAAATAATATTTCAAATAAACTCTCCACCAAGTATGAGTTGGTGTCAAGTCCGAAGGTCTCAACATCATTTTTGATTGTTTCTCAAAAAAATCTTCAGTAGTTTTATCGGTTTTCGAATCACCAAAAGATACAAAATTTTGATTTTCATACTCTTGTGTGACATCGTTAAAAAACTCTGCTCTTGTAAATTGAGTCCAACCAATCACCACAAACACATCTTTAAAATCCACTTGATTTTTTGTAAACCACTCTATAGTTGTTCTTGTGATTGTATCATTTGACGCACCCTCACTTGATATATTAATATCTTTCATATTCATCTTTTTGGAAAGGTGATGAGACCATCTTTCATTATTTCTGTCTTTCAGTCCAGCACCATTGACCCAACTACATCCATTACTCAAAAGTATTTTACTCATAATATATTTAGTTTTTTAGCTTGTTCTTCAAAAAAATATTGTAATATTTCATCTTCAGTTTTGTAAGATAAATTCTTATAAAACTCAAAATTATGTAACACAGATTCTTCAGTATTTTTTAACTTTAGTTTCAGTTCTTCTTCACTCAGTTTAGATAAGTTTTCAATTTGTGTGACAACCATATCTATTCGTTTAAATATATCGAGTTCATCATCATAGGTTTCATCAAAACTATTAGAAAAAGTTTTGAGTCCGATGTTTTTTAGTGATGAGAGTGGTGATTTTGGGCCTATAACGAAAAAAGGTTTTCCCCAAAAAATCGGCCACATGGTTTTTTCTGTTAACCTTCCTGATTGATTAAGTCCATCCCAATATTTAGGTATTGAAAAGGCATCTGATTCCATCACAATTGAAATGTGTGCATCATTAAAGAAAGGTTTGGTATCAAAGAATCGAAAATGGTTATCTACATCAACCATGATTCTTTTATCTTTGTTGTCAAGATAAAATCCTCTGTCTCTATAAGAAACATGACCGAACTTAAGTAGGTCTTTTTTCTGTAGTTGTTCGAAGAAATATTGTCTTTCACCCCTACTACTTTCCATTGTTGCAATAAATAATTTGGAAGGATTTCTCTTTTTACGATTATTAAAATTTTCAATTAGTTCATCCCAAACACTATCGACTTGATTTACTGGACCTTTAATCTTACCATCTCTTTCTCGTAGTTCGGCACCAGTAAAGTAAGATGCAGACTTCCACCAATCACTTATTAGATGAAATCGTTCTGATTCAGAAAAACCTAATTCATCGTAACAGGCATTGATATTCATATTACTATTCAAAAAGATTACCCTCTTAGGTTCAACATCGACACTCTTGAATAATCTATAGTATTCTAATAGAGATACCTCTCGCATTGCTCCTTCATTAAATTCCCACAAGACAAAATACTTAAATTCACTTTTGTACCTGTTAACAAAATTACGGAAGCTTTCTTTTTTATTTTTCTTATCGGTTCCCCACTCACCTGTCTTCCAACCAAACAGTTCGTGCATCAAATTAGTCGGCAAGACTTTAAATTTATTCTTCCCATAAAGTCTTTCGAATGAATCATCTAACTCATCTCCCCACGAAAATTTCCATCCTTCTCTAATCAAAATACTTTCACTCCATATTTTTTTTGAAATTCAACACCATCATGGTATGAATTTACGATGGGTTTTCCCTTGATATTCAATGAAGTATTCAATACCATAGGACAACCTGTTTTTTGGTAAAACCTTTTTATTAATCTATAATAACCAGGATTGTCTTCTTTACTTACAGTCTGAACTCGTGAAGTATTATCAATGTGACATATTGCGGGATACTTATCAGGAAACTTACAAGGTGCAGTAAATTGCATGAATTGAGATTTTTTGACTGGCATATCAAATATTTCGTGTGCGTGCTCTTCTAACACCGATGGTGCAAAGGGACGAAACTTTTGTCTTCTCTTAATTTCATTGACTTTGTCTTTTATTTCTGTTCCTCGTGGGTCTGCCAGTAGACTACGATTACCGAGTGCTCTTGGCCCGAACTCAGCTTTACCACTTGCCACTCCGACAATATTACCCTTGAGTAATTCATTCAACACCTTTGTGGTTGGATACTTTCCTTTTATATCATAACCTGTAAATGGTGAAGTCCAATTTATATGTTCTCCAAACAAATATGCCGCTGAACCTAACGAACTTCCAGCGTCACCAGGATTTGGAAGTATCCATAGATTGGGATAATGGTCACGGGCGATGATTGAGTTTGCTACACAATTCAAAGCCACTCCACCCATGTAAACACAATTATCGGTTTCGGGTACTAATTGTTTTGTCAATTCAAATACCTTT
>MDTC01206978.1_pt1 | contig 14805 bp, 9 predicted proteins | sample 811181 | NCBI WGS metagenome assembly MDTC01 (sample SAMN05326644, study PRJNA326480) | marine metagenome | isolation source: seawater | place: Pacific Ocean: North | collected 2011 | reverse complement strand
CATTTTGGCGACACTGGATCATTTAACATCAGCGATACTATCACTGGTCCGTCAAGCACCTTGGGACTGCAATTGGTTAATGAGACAGCAGGGTACTCTTTCGATTGGTCACTTGAGGTAGATGGCAGGGTTGTTTTGGGAGCACATTGTGGTGATTTCAACACCTTTGGATGTGCCAATGATAGTTATGAGGAAGGAGTTGTATACTCGGTCGAAATCGTCCTCGAAAATGAATCTTATGCGCCAGAAGATACGGTTGCTCCGGTGATTAGTTTGACGGGTGATGCGACGGTTTCTGTGAGTCAGAATGAACCTTACATTGATCTTGGTGCTAGTGCAGATACCGGGGAGACGGTAGTAGTTGACTCATCGGCTGTCGATACTGCGAAGGTCGGCAGATATACGGTTACCTATAATGTGTCTGATGAGGCGGGCAACTCGGCGACACACGTGACGAGAATAGTTAACGTGGTTGGATCTTTGAATCGTCCGCCGGTTTTTCTAAAAGGGGGTAACGAGGGATTATATGCAATACCTTAATGTGGTTAAGGTAGTCATCGGGTATAGGAGGATTGGTGGTCATTGTGATGTAATCAATTTGTTTACGTTTCAAATGTTAAAATTGAAGAAAAGGTAGGCTTTTAATAATTACTTAGATGCTATTTGTGTAAACTGATATTCTTTCCAAGAAAAATATGAATGATGATATCGTTAAATATAGATGTAAAGGTTAGGAGGGCAATGGGATTCAGAGTCTTTGTTGTTTTGCGCGGCGGATAGAACATGATCACCCAACACTCCAAAATACCTAATTAAAAGCGTGAAGAAAACTCAGTAATACGTTGATTATGAAGTATTTATTTAAAAAACTATAAGTTTTATCTTGCTGTAATTTTAGCAAGGTCTCATCAGGGGATTTTATGAAAGAGACATGGAGATGGTTCGGTCCCGACGATACGGTGAGTTTGGATAATATCCTACAAGCCGGTGCCTCAGGCGTCGTGACTGCACTCGATCATATTGAAACAGGACAAATCTGGCCTATTAAAGATATTGATGAGCGAAACACACTCATAAAAAGTGCCGGCCTAGAATGGTCTGTAGTCGAAAGCGTACCGGTTCATCATGATATAAAAACTCGGTCAGGTTCCTTTCAGAATTACATTGAGAATTACAAACAGAGTATTAGAAACATTGGTTCTGTAGGTATTTCGACTATCTGCTACAACTTTATGCCGATCTTAGATTGGACTCGGACTGATTTGAGTTTTTTTCTACCTAACCGGAGTCAGGCGCTTCGTTTTGATATGATTGACTTTGCAACTTATGATATTTTCATCCTTCAGCGCGATGGGGCGGCAAAGGATTACTCAGAAGAAATTTTGGTAAAGGCAGGGGACAGAATTCATGATTTGAACGACGAAGATGCTCTCAGGCTGGAAAAGAATATTATTGCAGGTCTCCCCGGTGGTGAGGGATCTTATGACCGATCTGGGTTCTCACAGATGTTGTCAACCTTTGATATAATTGATAGAGATAGCTACCAGACAAACTTGCATGAATTTTTGGAATCGATTATTCCTGTAGCGGAGGAGTCAGGCGTTCGCATGGCTATCCATCCTGATGATCCGCCTTTTAGTCTTTTTGGATTGCCCCGTGTTGTCTCAACGGCGGACGACCTCAAAAGCATCCTCGATGTCTTTCCAAGTCCGTCCAATGGTATTACTTTTTGCTCTGGATCGTTGGGGACACGAGCTGATAATGATTTGTTGAGCATGGTTCGAGAATTCGGTGCTAACATCTTCTTTGTTCATTTGCGAAATATTATCCGTCAACCAAACGGTTCCTTTCATGAGTCAGAGCATCTTAATGGCATGGTTGATATGGTTAGCCTTGTCAAAGAGCTTATTACGCAAGAGCGAAAACAAAATCGAGCTGGATACAAACAACCAATTCCAATGCGTCCAGACCATGGGCATACCATGGCCAGTGAGCTTGGCAACCGCAACATTCGACCCGGATATTCGTTTTGCGGTCGGATGAAGGGCCTTGCTGAATTACGAGGTGTGAGCAGGGCTATTTCTGGGGTTGATGGGTAAGCTTGGATTGCCGGTTTCATTGCGGATTAGATGTCCGGTCAATTTTTAAAGGGAATAGGGAATAGGGAATAACACTGATGAGTGAAGTTTTACATCTGTATCCCGATAGGTTTCTTGGACAAACTGGAGAGATTCGGTCAGTTGCTCGGCGTCTCTTTACCGAGGTGGAGTCACTACCAATTATAAGTCCTCATGGCCACACTGAGCCTCGTTGGTTTGCAGATAACAAGGTGTTTGATAATCCAACCGATTTGTTGATTGTACCTGATCATTATATCTTTAGGATGCTCTACAGTCAGGGTGTGTCTCTTGAGTCACTTCGAATCCCTATTGCTGGAAATGAGAGCAAAGTGGGTCCGCTCGAGGCGTGGGGGATATTCGCTGATTACTACTATCTCTTTCAAGGCACGCCGACCAGAATTTGGCTCGATTACGTGTTTTATGAGGTTTTTGGTATTAGGGATGTACTGAGTGCTAAAACCGCGCAACAATATTATGAGAAAATATCACACCAATTAAAGATGGATGCTCTTAGACCGAGAGCGATTCTGGATCGATTCAATATAGAGTTTCTTGCAACAACTGACGGTGCGCTGGATTCTCTTGAGTCTCATGAGAATATTGCTCGAGCAGGATTTGGACATCGTGTAGTCCCAACATTTCGACCGGATAGCGTTATAGATCCTGATTGTCCGGGGTTTTTTGATAATGTTGGTAGATTGTCAGAAATTACTGGTGAAGAGGCCACAACATGGAATGGTTACCTCTCTGCGTTAAAGAATCGACGTGAATTTTTTAAAAGTCATGGAGCTACCGCAACTGATCATGGCCATCCCTCTGCACACACATCGGACCTGTCCAATATTGAATGTCAAAAGTTGTTTGCAAAATGCTTGAGGGGAGATGCGGATGCTCAGGAAAAAGAGTACTTTCGAGGTCAAATGCTGACGGAGATGGCAGCAATGAGTCTCGACGATGGTTTGGTGATGCAGCTTCACGTGGGTGTGTCACGAAATCATAATAAACAATTATTTAATCGCTTCGGTCAGGACAAAGGAGCAGATATTCCAATTCCAATGGAATTTGTGGAGGGGTTAAAACCTCTACTGCAACGGTTTGGCAACGAGTCCTCTTTGTCTGTAATACTTTTTACGCTCGATGAATCTACTTATTCTAGGGAGTTGGCTCCTTTAGCGGGACATTACCCATGCTTAAGACTTGGACCAGCTTGGTGGTTTCATGACAGTCCGGAGGGGATGATGAGATATCGTCAGCAGGTATCAGAGACTGCGGGATTCTACAACACTGTCGGCTTCAATGATGATACCCGCGCATTATTTTCGATCCCCGCGCGCCATGACCTTGCTCGGCGCATTGATTGTCAATTTTTGGCTGGCTGGGTAGTACAGCGAAGGCTCAGCGAGGATCAGGCGCTCCTTTTGGCAAAGGATCTTGCATATCGGCTTCCCAAGGATGCTTACAAGGTGGAACAGTAACTTGCGGGCAATCTCACAAATTTTAAATGATGAAAACGTGAACAAGTTATCCTATTCGCCGCCCGGTTCACTGAGCAAGGGCCACTTGTTTCATGAAAGACTTGTTACGTATGCTAGGTCTGACATGATGGTTACTCTTCAGAAGATAAACTCAATTCGGCTCGATCATTGGTTCATTGTGGTTTATTTCGGTTTGAGTAAATTTTCAGATCTGTTTGAAAAAGACGTTATTAAATTGGTCATACTGCTCTGAGCGGGTAGCAGCGCAAAAGAGGTTTTTTTGTAATAGTCAAGATTGACCACAGTGACCATGATTTTGAGACTGTCAAAGCGTGTGTTGTTCCCCTTGAGGGGAATAACTCTCGATTAAGAATTGCTGGAAATATTGTTATGAAGAAGAAAATTATATGCATTGGAGAGTGCATGATCGAGATAACAGACGATCGGTTGTTAAATCGAGGCTTCCAGTTTGCTGGCGACGTATACAACACTGCTTATAGTTTAAGACATGGGTTGGGGCCTCAATTTGATGTTGATTTTCTGACAGCGCTTGGAGACGATGAGTTTAGTGCGCAGATGCTTGAATGCTGGCGAGACGATGGGATAGGCACTTCAAAGGTGGTTATATTGGATGGTGATCTACCGGGGCTATACATTATCAAAACTGACAAAAAAGGTGAGCGACGTTTTCACTATTGGAGAGGTGAGTCGGCAGCAAAACACTTTTTAAACTCAATCGACTTTATTAATTGTCTTAGTTCACTTAGCAAACCATTCTGTATATATTTTTCAGGAATCACACTTGCTCTAATGCAAAATGATATTCGCTCTATTTTTTTTCAAGTTATCGAAGATTTTCGGGCTAGTGGGACCATCGTGGCATTTGACTCGAACTTTCGACCGTCATTATGGGCTTCTTCAGAACAAGCGACAGGAGCTCTACAGAAAGCGTGGCAGCTGACTGACATTGCGTTACCAACATTGGAGGACGAAGTAAAATTATTTGGGGATACCTCTGCTGAAGACCTCTCGAGAAAGCTTATTAATTTTGGTGTAAGTGCAGGTGTAATAAAATTGGGCGCTGAAGGATGCTTCGCATTCGATGGTAAAAGCAACCAGTTTTGCCAAGCTAAGAGAATCCGACGAGTTGTTGATACCACCGGCGCGGGAGATGCATTTAATGGTGGATTCCTATCTTGTTACTTCAAAACAGATGATGTTGTTCAATCGTCTGTCTATGCCTCTAGATTGGCAGAACAGGTAATTGGCCATGCTGGAGCAATAAATCGTTGTAACTGAGCGTTATACCGTCATCTTACTAAGTGAAGAAAAAAGTTCAGTTGGACTTATGCTTCATTACAAAAAGTTACTAGCGCTTTGGTTTACTCCAAACTATAAAACACGGATTTGGTATTGTCTTTTGCTAACTTATGGGGGATTGTGCGAGAGATTATATTTCTGTGCATAAGCAGAGAGAGAACGATTTGGAGCGTCTATATCTGAAGATTTGATTCAATTACTAATTTGGTTTCCTTTGTAAAATTGTAAGAAACCAACATTACTCCTAAAAATTAAGGAGGAGTATTCGGCCAGAGGCAGTAATGACGAATATCCAACAAACCTTTTCACATTTCAATTTGGAGTCTAATGGGTAACACTTCTTTGAAAGCTCTGTGTATTTTGCCTTCGACCTCGCTCATCGTAGTGGATGAATGAAAGCTCCATGTCTTTGTATGTTACTGACATAAACCCACCTATGGGGCCATTATAAGGCTGTTTAATAACGCCACTTTTGGGTTTTGGGACACGATGAACCTTGAAGTAACTCGTTGGGCCGCTAGAGAACTCATGGACTGTATCATTATAAATTGAGTGATATTGCCAGTGCCTGTCGCCTGTTATTAAAAATGTGTTCAGATGCAGCTGCTCTTTTATCATCCAATCCAAAAAAGCCCTTCCCTCATGCATAAAACCGTTTGCGTTGGCATGATTATCAATTTTGTTTGGCTTGTCGGGTCCGATAAGTGGAGTCGGACTGACAACGAGACGAAAGTCTGCATCGCTTTGTAGGAGAGTTTTTTTAAGCCAAGCCTTTTGAGTGTTTCCCCAGATAGTTTTTTTTGGGCCATCTGGAAGTTTGTTATCTGACCTGAAATCGCGCCCCTCCAATAACCAGATCTGAATACCTTTACCCCATCGGAAGGTTCGATAAGGCAGATCACTGGATGGAAAAACTTGCTTAAAAACCTCAATGCCCTCTTCATGAGTCAGATAAGTATTGTCGGCTCGGTTAAAGTCTGGGTTCAAGCCATTCGGTTCATCTTTGTGCTTTTGAAACTTAACTGGATGATTTGAAAATGGATCTGCGTCATTAAAGCGGTAGTCATGGTCATCTTTCATAAAATACGCTGGTATGTGAGCAAGGTAATTGATTGTGAAGGGAGTGCCATACTGTTTTTGATAAAGCCAATAAGCCTCTTCTTTCGAGCGAACGTCGTACCTGTCGTAGTAAACAGTGTCACCTGCAGAAATTAAAAAGTCGGGCTTCTGTCGCTGCATCAGCGTGTAAGTCGGAAGCCCGTGAGCGGATTGGCAAGTGGTAACCTGAAAAATAATTTCGTTCCGGTCAGTACTTTCGGGTGCGGTTTTAAATGAGAATATTTCGGACATTTGGCTTGGCGTAGCATCACCTTTTTTTAATTCAGCCCGATATAAATACCGCTGATTTGGTTTCAAATCAGATATGTGGTATTGCAGGTAATAGTCATTTTCCTCCGATGCATCTTGCCAGCCAGTCATAATCGCATTTGACATCTCATCGTTGGTGCTGAGATGAATCCGCGCTTTTCCGGCTTTCCCGGGAATGCCAAAGTTCCTCTCTTGTCCAAATGATTTTGTTAACCGGATCTGGACGATTGCTGAGTTTTCGGTGATTTCTCCCGATCTTGCACCCATACCCAGATGTGGCGCATCGGAGTATGTGGGATCACAAAAAGGCACTAGAAAGAAGATCATCTTGCGGCTAAAAGTAAAACTTCTAAGGGGAGAAAAAATACTCATTCTTGTAACTTGCTGAGTCCATATTTTGATGAATAAGTCTTAAATGTAGCACTCTGCTTTGTCTGCATCAATTTTTATATCAGAAAGTCTTTTCCTTATATCCTGGTTCCTAACCACAACTTATCTGGCGAACTTTGTCTTTTAATGTACCTCAAAGAGTTGTCTTGACCAATATGCTTGGAAAATTTAAACTTTACAGATAACTAGACTTTATATAAAAAGTTCCGTAATCAAAAAATGGTTCAGGGATTAAAGAGGGGGTTACAAATGAGGGTATCGTTACCGGGCGATTCGTCGCGCGCTTCAAAATTATCGCAAAACATAGTGCTTTACTTTTGCACATTCTTCATCGCACTTTTCATCAATCAATCGACTTTGGCACAGGATGAGGCTTCTTCGGCAGGTTCAAACGAAATTGTTGACGAAATTATTTCTATAGGCGTGAAGCAATCGCTGGAGCTCATGGTAAACGCTAAACGTTACTCAGATTCTATTATGGATGGAGTCTCCGCCGAGGGTATCGGAAGGTTTCCTGATATGGATCTGGCTGAGGCTATCGGTGGGATAACTGGAGTCCAGCTCGAGTATGCAGGTGCAGGGGGAGAGCGTCGAGAGGGTGAGATTCGGGTGAGAGGTCTTCCGAAAGGTTATTCCAGAACACTTTTTAACGGCCAATACCTCGCCTCCGGGAACCCGATTAGTGGTTTTGTATATGGAATGTTTCAGTCGGATATTGTCTCGGGTGTGTCGCTTATTAAAACTCCAACAGCAGCATATGATGAGGGTGGTTTAAGTGGTATCGTAAACATGAGGACAAGACGCCCGCTCGCGTTTAAAAGTCCGTTTGTGACCTTTTATAGTGGCATGGACTTCGAAACTCTCCCGGGCGTTGCCGAGCCAAATGCCAATTTAGCCTTTGCCAATAAGTTCAACAATGAAACTGTCGGTGTCATGGGGGCCATTTCTTGGTCTGATCGCAGGCAGCGTACCGATTTAGCCAAGATCACTAACTACGATGACGACGACACAGATGGTGATGGGTTAGCTGACCTCTACACACCTATTGATGCCCGTATTTATTCGCGTCAGAACGAGGGGGATAAGATATCTGCAGCGTTTGGACTGGAATTTCAGCCAAATGATAATTTGAACATGGGAATTACAGGAATCTACTCGCTGCTGGAAGACTTTAATATTATGGATCAGCTAAGGTTTAGGCGTGCGCAAAGTATGACTGTTCAGAGGACGATGGATGGCGGCACCTTTGGTGAAACCGCAACTCAAGTGCTCTTCAATCAGCCAGAAATTGACGCCGAGTCTCGTGCTTTTGATGATGAACGCACCAGCTACGCGATTACAGGAGATGTTACATGGCAGAATGATGAGTGGAAGGCGAAGGGTATTTTGCACTCAACCCGAGGCACACAGGATCGGTGGGGTGTGAATTCCCGGCGAAATATTAATGATCATGACGACAATGGCGTAATTTTGCGCATGCACAGTGGTGCAGGGGACGTTGATTCCTTCCGGGTTGAGATGGTTGACGGTGATTTCTCGGATATAAATCAGTGGAGTTATGGAGACAGTGTCAGGAGCAATAGCCCACCGACCTCAGCTCGGACGCAGTTCTATGGTTCTGGCGACGGAAGAGACAGGGAAGAATCAGAGGTAGCAGCTCAATTTGATCTAACAAGGTTTGTAGATGGACCCTTCATTAAAATTGCACAGGTGGGCGCAAAATGGAGGAGTTATGAGCGGAATCAGCGCTATCCGCGCTGGACCAGCAGAGATTTTGTATATGATGCGATAGATGACCTTGGTGTAATGCGTCCTCATATTGGAAACAATAATGATGGCTTCTTCGGAGGTAATCTACCAGATGTCACCAATTATTGGGTTCCGGACTGGCGAATGGTTATGGATGATATCCTGAGTGCCACAGAAATTACTGGTGATACATTTGGAGGGCTGCCGGTAAATACAGACACCATAAACAGGACCTTCGACGCACAACGCGATGTGACTGCTGTATATGCCATGGTGAAGTTTGACGGACATGATCTCGAGTTACCCCTCCCGGTAAGGGGAAACTTTGGTCTTCGCTATGTGAGCACCGATCGAGAGGTTAGCTCAGTTACTCAGAGTGATCTTCTCGCGGAAGATATTTTTAGCGCTGCGAGTCAAGAATTCTCGCACACACTTCCTTCTCTAAATTTGATATTTGATATTAAGGATGACGTGTTACTTCGGCTTGGGTATTCAGAGAACATCACTCGTCCAAGCGCTTTCAGCTACAGGACAAATTCGACAGCGAGGGTTAGGTATGCAGATGAGGCGGATTCAATTGTAGAGAGCGTTGATATTGACCTTAACAGTGCCGCTATCATGCCATTCACAGCAGACAGCTATGATCTCTCACTAGAATGGTATAATCGTGCTGGTAGCTATATGTCCTTAGCTTACTTCCGAAAAGATGTTGCCGATAAGACTGTGGACTATGAACATTGTCCTCCTGACCTGAGTGGATTTACTCAGCTGGATGTATACGACTTTTCTGAGATTATTACAGGAAATTTGTCAAGGGTTGGCGATGAGTGTTTGGACGCGGCCGGCGTTCCAGTGTTGATCGAGGATAAACTCAATTCCTCAGAGGGGGCTTCATTTGATGGATTTGAGGCCAGCTTGATTCAGAACTTCAATTTCATGGATAACTGGATGCGTGATGTTTTCGTTCAGGCAAATGTGACGTACGTCGATACCAGTGCTTCGGGAGAAAAAGATTCGGCGGGAAATGATCTTCCACTTGAGGGTGTGTCCAAGAATACGGTGAACCTAAAAGCAGGCTATGAGAAAGACAACTGGGCGTTTACCATACAGTATCGAAACAGAAGTGAATATTTCGTGCAGGCTACCTCAAGCACATTTACTGGGGATGATCGTATGATAGCCGGAAATCCGAAACTGGATGTACGCTTTCAATGGAAGCCGATGAAAAACCTCAGCACAAAGCTCGAAATATTCAACATTACTAACGAACGTAGGACTGAATATCAGGGCGTTGAAGAGCGCGTTCGCGAAATCCGTTACTATGGTCGCATATATAAGGCTGGAATCCGTTACAAGTTTTGATTGGTTTTATTTTCGGTGTGGTGGTGTAACGACCGCTACACCGGCTGTACAGGTTGATTTTAGTTTTCATCGGAAGGCGCCGTGAGAAATTTGATTCTAAGAATGATATGCCGGCAATTGCTACTTCTTTCTGCCTTTATCTATTTTCCACTTGCTTTGTCGCTAACTGCGAATGGAGCTGGTCCAGTTGGATACTCCGGTTTGCTCATAAACGTAGGCGCTCGCGAGTCTAAAAATCTGTCGGGTGAGTGGCGATACATCATAGACCCCTACAAGACTGCGTTATTAAAATCTAAAAGTGAGCCAAAGGCGGTATTTTTAGACAGGGTCAATGTCTCTCCTCACAAGATGATGGAATACAGCTTTGATAACTCGCCCTACATGTCTGTTCCGGGAGACTGGAATGGACAGGTTGACGAGATGGCCTTGTATGAGGGCCTGGTGTGGTTTCGAAAGGAGGTGCAGCTATCCAAGGTAGATGATGAGAGGTACCTCTTACATATCGGCGCGGCGAATTACAAATCTTTTGTCTACGTTAACGGTAAAAAAGTTGGAGAGCATGAAGGTGGTTTTACTCCATTTGCGTTTGATGTGACCGACAATCTCAAGGTTGGTCGGAATTCTGTGGTAATTGGGGTCGATTCGGAGCATGAGGACGATTCAGTACCCACCCCGGTAACCGATTGGAAGAACTTTGGCGGCATCACAAGGGATGTACACCTAGTGGAAGTTCCCAACACATACATCTCGACATACTTCATACAGCTTGAATCTTCTGACGTTATCAAAGCTAATGTTTCACTCAGTGGTGATAGGATAAATCGTCGGGAGGTCACTGTTCGAATTCCAGAGCTTGGGGTTATGGTTAGCGGAAATACCGACGCTGAAGGCAAGATCACAGTAGAGGTAAAAACCCCTGAGGATATGAAATTCTGGGCACCCCGTAGTCCGATTTTGTACGAAGTCATAATTTCAACAGCCGATGAGACGGTTTCGGACCGAATTGGGTTCAGGACTATAGAAAGTGTCGACGGAGAACTTTTACTAAATGGAGAGCCCATCTTCCTGCGAGGGATTTCTATCCACGAGGAGGCTCTTGGGGCAACTCCTAACAGGGCAATTAACAAAAGTAGCGCGCGAGCCCTCCTGAGTATCGCGAAAAAAGACCTGAAAGCGAACTTTGTTCGTCTTGCACACTATCCTCACTCAGACATAACAACTCGTGTCGCTGACGAGTTAGGTCTGTTAGTGTGGAGTGAGATCCCCGTATATTGGGACATGGATTTTGGGAACAAGAAGACGCTTGCCTTAGCTCGCAAGATGCAGAGTGACAACATTATTAGAGATAAGAATCGGGCATCGATAATATTGTGGAGTGTCGCGAATGAAACTAAGAGAAATAAGAAGGGAGCTGCGCTTGAGGAGCGGACCTCCTTCCTTCGGACCCTTATTACCGACATACGAGAGGTTGACAACACCAGGCTGATCACGTCGGCTTTACATAAAGCTAAACCCAAGAACAAAGATGGTCGCCGAGTATATGTTATAGACGATTCATTGGCTCGGTACATTGATGTTGTGTCTGTAAATACGTATCAGGGGTGGTACTCTGATATGAAACTGGAGGACGTAGCAAAAATCAAATGGGAACTCCCGAAGGATAAACCATTCCTGTTCTCCGAGTTTGGTGCTGGTGCTTTATACGGTTACCGAGACGATAACCTTGCAAAGTTCTCTGAGGATTACCAGGCCGAATATTATAAAGCTAATATAGAGATGTGCCGAAATATCGATGGTCTAGACGGTCTTTCTCCATGGATTTTAAAGGATTTCAAATCTCCTCGTCGCATGCATGGCCAGTTCCAGCAGTATTGGAATAGAAAGGGGATTATTTCGCCTGAGGGCAATTTTAAAGCCGCGTTTGGGGTGTTGCGTGGCTGGTACAATGAGTTGGCGGGTACTTGAATAAGCGTGATTATTATACTTCAATCTTGAAACACACAATATTAGTAATTTGCATTAGTCTACGACAATTAAAATCCTACGTAGGTCAATTGTTTCCCAAGATCATAGATGAGAACCTGTGATGTTCTGTAACAGTGTTCACTCTGGCAGAGGAGTCGAAATTTTCAAGCTCTACATTGGTCTTTTTGGGAGTTTGTTCTTCGCAATCAGTTCTGCAGAATCGGTTGAGTTACCCAAGACAGCGAACGGTGTATACTTTTCATTGGGTATCCCATATGCGGAAGCTCCTGTCGGTCGCCTTCGATGGAGGCCACCTTTGGACAAAATTTTAAATCCACAACTGACGCTGAATAAACAGACATTCTCTGCAAGTTGCCATCCATTCTCACAAAAAAATCTGTCTTACATTAGATATGGAAGCGAGATCAATGAGGATTGCTTATATCTCAATGTCTGGACCCCAAATCCTTACGGTAATTACCCCGTCATGGTTTGGATTCATGGGGGTGCATTTAGGAACGGTAATGGTAATATTTTGGGAGATTTGTTAGCTCGATATGGGGTAGTTGTTGTTTCATTAAACTATCGCTTGGGACCACTCGGTTTTTTTGCGCATCCTGCACTAGAAACGGATGACCCCAATTTCGGTATTTTAGATCAGCTTTCTGCACTACGATGGGTACGCAGACACATCAACGACTTTGGGGGTGACCCTGATAATGTGACAATATTCGGTAGCTCAGCGGGAGCATTGTCAGTTGACCTGCTGACGGCCCACCCTGATGCTGCAGGCCTCTTCAACAAGGCTATCGCTAAAAGTAGTTATATAGCATCACCTCTAAGAATCAAAAAAAAACTTGCTAATCTAATTAAGAATGATGCCTATGGATTTCCCCAGGAGATTGGTGAGGATCATACGGTAAGAGTCCTCAAAAGCATAGGGTTAGACGGAGACGAATCGTTAAAATTTTTAAGAGCGCTCGACCCAGAAATTCTGGTAAGTAGTCAATTACGCAGCCTCCCTATTATCGATGGGACTTCACTAAAAGTAGATCATTTCAAGTGCATTCAGGATGCAGGTTGCGGTAATTCTCTTGACGCTTACATGACAGGTGCGATGAGTTATGAGGGTTACGCATATTCTTATGAAAGATATGATTCTTGGTTACAAGCAAACATTAAGAGTCTCCTCAATGTGTATGCTGAAGATTTTGCAATGCAAAAAGAAATTGCTTTTAAGCGATTTGTCGGGGATATGAGATTTCTAGTTTCTGCTAAGTTATCTGCATCTGCCCACAAAAATACATTGGCTAAAGTATATACTTTTTACACGGATGCAGGGTTAGTGACTAAGAACGATAAAGAGTTGGGTACCCCCCATGGGTGGGATAATACCGCTTTATGGACGCGTGTCGAGGACAAGAAAAAAAGAATATTACAAAAACATTATCATGAAAATTGGAGCCGTTTTGCCTATGGTAAAGAACTAATCGGTAATGGAAGTTGGCAACCTTGGCGAGAAGATCGAGCTTACTGGCAGATCCTTGGGAGGGAGGGCAACGATGCGGGACCCGAACTCGAGGAAAGATTTCGGCTTACTGAGTATTACATGGGCCAATGATATAGATTTATAGAGGCTTACTGATTCGTTTGTGTTATGGGATATCATCGCAGTCGATCCCTGGGCCAGGAAACGCACCAACATTATCGCTTACTCCGCTCTGTGAGCTTAGCGAAGTTTGCTCGCATAGTTTATAAGCATCGAGGGCCGCTGGATCGGTCATGTCCACATTTGATTTAATTCCGTTAGCATCTCGGAACCGAGGAAATATCGACGGCCCCCTGTGATTAGGCTCATCTAGGCCAAATAATAGATTGTCACTGAACCGATTACCCAATTCTTCGAGTGGTTGTGCTCCCCATGTCGCTCCCTCTCTTGCAAAGACAAAGATATTATTCCGGAACTCAGAATTAATCGGAATTCGGTGTTTCATAGGATCAAAGTTCATAAACATGTGCATATCTCTGTACTCACTATACATTGTGTTGTTGTAAATTTTTGTATTGACAAGTTCTTTTTCCGTTGGAAATCCATAAAAGAAAAATCCATATTTATCATTTTGGCTGACGTTGTAGCGAATTTTTAAGCCAACCTGATACCTGCGCATAATTGCAAATGCACAATTATTATCATGAGAATAGTTAAATTGAAACACCGAATTTCGAGAGTTGTAGTCGGCATCAAAACCACATCTATCTTTGTCAATTGCGGGTCCCATGTTCCCGAATGCTTCGTTGTATTGGACAAGGGCGTCGTCGGTCGCGAATACGAATAAAGAGTTTCCAGTGACCTCGGTCGATATGTTGGGTCCGATGATGTTGTATTCGATGAGAGGTTTATCAGAGCTGGCAACTATAAGTGCATTTTTTGTGGTGTTTTTTATTTGATTTTTCCGAACGACTACGTTTTGGAACGCATACCGACCAATCGCATTACTTTTTTTACGGCGAGGGTCTGTTGGGTCAATTTCCCATGGAGATTTAATTCGAATTCCAACCCCGCTGATGTCTCTTATCTGATTGTTTTCAATTAAAATGTCAGTGAATCGTGTTGGTTTATTTTTACCCCAAACTCTAATAATAATGCCACCATTATTTTTGTTACCTGGTTCTCCAGCAACGTCTCGGATGATATTGTTGCGTATGGTGAAATTGCTGTGTGTACCACTGTCTGTAGCTGAGATGTAAATACCGTGCCGTTGTGATCGATTTTCAGAGTAATTAATGAGCTCAAGATTTTCTATGATCCAGCCCCCTGAATCGCGAATGTCAAGGGTACCCATTTTCGGGGCATCAGCATAAATTACTGGTCTGGTTTGTTGCTCATCACCGAAGTCACTTATCTTTATCGCAACGTCAGGACGTAAATCACTGCGTCTCAGGGATATCGTACCTTTGAAAGTGAGGCCTCTCTTAAATAAGATTTGATCACCTCCATTATAGATTCTGCTTTTCGCTTTTTCATAGTTCGACTGTGTATCTAATTTGTAGATTTT
>MDTC01155742.1_pt1 | contig 14813 bp, 8 predicted proteins | sample 811181 | NCBI WGS metagenome assembly MDTC01 (sample SAMN05326644, study PRJNA326480) | marine metagenome | isolation source: seawater | place: Pacific Ocean: North | collected 2011 | reverse complement strand
TAAAAAAATTTATTTTTGCTAGACTCAAATGACTCAAAAGTGTTGGTATGAGTCACTAATCGCATTTTGTTCTGATTGTGTAATCTCACCTTCCGTAGCTCTGCGCTCTATCCAATTGAGCTAGCAGCCCACAGTTATCAATATAGATTAAAATTGCTAAATTTAAACTAAATTTAACTATTAATATTTCAATGATTTTAAATTTTTTCTTAAAAGCAATTTTTGTATCCAAAAACTTGCGTCTGTATTTTGCCTATTATTAATAATTGCCAATTTTTTTATTAATTTTATTAACATGATGCAGATTATTAATTTAATGATGGCCAAAAAATTATATAAATATGTCCAAAAAATATCTGCTATTAATTTAGCAATAAGATAAGATATAAAAATACATGACAAAAAATTTACTTGTACCTGATATTGGAGATTTTGAAAAAGTTGAAATTATAGAAGTTTTGGTAAAAGTAGGAGATAAAATAAATAAGAATGATCCAATAGTTACTTTAGAGAGCGACAAATCAAGTGTTGAGGTTCCTTCAACAGAAGATGGAACAGTAGAAAGCGTGAATGTTAAGATTGGAGATAAAGTTTCCAAAGGTCATTTACTAGCTACATTAGAGAGTTTGAGACCAACGGAAGAAAAACCAAAAAAAATCTTAGAAGAAAAATTACCTCCTGATACCGAAAAAATTATTGAGGAAGCAGAAAATACTTTAGTATTAAAAAAAGAAGCAGATGAACAAAAAACTATAACAAAAAAAGAAGACAGTGACCAAAAAATTGAGATTGTCAAAAATGGTGATATTGACCCAATCGAAACAAAAGAATGGCTAGAATCGCTATCTGCTGTTCTTGAAAAAGATGGAAAGCACAGAGCACAATTTTTAATTAAACAATTAATAGAACATTCTTACAAAGAAGGATCAGATCTAGTTTTATCTAGAAATACTCCTTACATAAATACAATATCTCCCGAAACAGAAGTAAAGTCACCTGGAGATCAAAATCTTGAAAGAAAGATACGATCTTTAATTAGGTGGAATGCTGCTGCGATGGTTGTAAGGGCAAACAAAAAGAACCCAGACCTTGGAGGGCATATAGGGACATTTGCATCAGCTGCTACACTTTATGATGTCGGAATGAATCATTTTTGGAGAGCAAAAAATAATAAATTTGGAGGGGATTTAATTTATTTTCAGGGACACAGCGCACCAGGAATATATGCTAGAGCGTTTCTTGAAGGAAGAATTACTTCAAAACAACTAGATAGTTTTCGACAAGAAGTTAAACCTGGAGGGCTTTCTTCTTACCCCCACCCTTGGTTGATGCCAAAATTTTGGCAGTTTCCAACTGTTTCAATGGGACTTGGTGCTATGATGTCAATATATCAAGCTAGATTTACTAAATATTTAATTAATAGAGGATTGTTAAAAGATGAAGGAAGAAAAATTTGGTGTTTTTTAGGAGACGGAGAAACTGACGAACCGGAATCATTAGGAGCAATAGGATTAGCTGCTAGAGAAAAATTGGATAATTTAATTTTTGTTATTAATTGCAATCTACAAAGACTTGATGGCCCTGTAAGAGGTAATGGAAAAATTATTCAAGAATTAGAAGGAATATTTAGAGGAGCTGGTTGGAATGTGATTAAAGTTATTTGGGGATCTTATTGGGATCCTTTATTAGCAAAAGATAAAACAGGATTATTAATTAAACGAATGGATGAAGCAGTAGATGGAGAATATCAAGCATTTAAAGCAAAAAGTGGCTCATTCGTAAGAGATAAATTTTTTGGAAAATATTCTGAACTTTTAGATTTAGTTTCTCAAATGACAGATAAAGATATTTGGAAATTAAATAGAGGAGGTCATGATCCACATAAAGTGTACGCAGCTTACCATTCGGCAATGCAAAACACTGGAACTCCAACTGTAATTTTAGCAAAAACTATTAAAGGATATGGAATGGGTAAATCTGGAGAAAGTATTAATACTACCCACCAACAAAAAAAGTTAGATGAGGAAGAATTGTTATATTATAGAGATAGATTTGATGTTCCTTTAACTGATCAACAGGTAAAAAATGTTGAATACTATAGACCGCCGGAAAACTCTTCTGAAATAAAATATCTAAAAAAATGTAGACTACTATTAGGAGGAAATTTACCTGAAAGATCTTCTTTTGCAAAATCAATAAAAACTCCTTCCGAAGATATATTTAAAACAATGAAAGAATCTACTGGAAAAAAAGAAATGTCGACAACAATGGTTTTAGTTAGAATGTTAATTAATTTATTGAGGGACAAAAATGTAGCTCCTCGATTAGTTCCAATTATTCCAGATGAAGCAAGAACTTTCGGAATGGAAGGATTTTTTCAAAAAATTGGTATATATGCTCATGAAGGACAAAAGTATGAACCGGTAGATTCAGAACAATTAAGTTCTTATAGAGAAGATATAAAAGGACAAGTGTTAGAAGAAGGCTTAACAGAAGCAGGTGCAATCTCTTCTTGGATTGCAGCGGGCACTTCTTACACTAATCATGATATTTCAATGATTCCAATTTACTTATTCTATTCAATGTTTGGGTTTCAAAGAATTGGTGATTTTGCTTGGGCAGCTGGCGATAATCAAACTAGAGGTTTTTTAATTGGAGCAACTGCTGGCAGAACCACTTTGGCAGGAGAAGGATTGCAGCATGCGGACGGGCATAGCCACATAATATCTTCAGTTATTCCAAATTGTATATCATATGATCCAACTTTTGCTTACGAGCTTGCGGTAATTTTTAGAGAAGGTTTACGGAGAATGTATGAAAAAGAGGAAAACGTTTATTATTATATTACCACAATGAACGAAAATTACCCCCATCCAGCTATTCCATCAGATAAAAAATGCGAAGAAGGAATTTTGAAAGGAATGTATAAAATTAAGGAAATTAATATATATAAAAAAACTAAAATTCAACTTTTGGGATCTGGTACGATACTTAGAGAAATGTTGGCTGCTGCAGAAATTCTTCAAAATGACTATCAAATAGACAGCGATATATGGAGTGTTACTAGTTTTAATGAGCTTCGAAAAGATGGAATGGAAACCGAAAGATATAATCTTTTGAACCCAGATAAAGAACAAAAAATTTCATATGTAGAGCAATGCCTTGCTAAAACAGAGGGACCTGTACTTGCAGCTTCTGACTATATGAGGATGAATTCTGATCAAATTAGACCATATATTAAAAAGAATTTTTACTCTCTAGGAACTGATGGATTTGGAAGAAGTGACACAAGAAAAGAATTAAGAAGATTTTTTGAAGTAGATAAAGAGCATATTGTTGCCTATGCTTTGAGCGTACTTTCAACAGAGCAATTAATTGCTTCAAGATATGCAAAAGATGCTATTAAAAAATATAAAATAGATCCTGATAGGGATTTTCCTACCAAATTATAAATGTCCGATAAAAAAATTTTAGTTCCTAATATTGGTGATTTTAAAGATGTTGAAGTTATAGAAGTTTTAGTTTTAGAAGGTCAATCAATCTCAAAAAATGATCCATTAATTACAATAGAGAGCGATAAATCAAGTGTTGAAATACCTTCAACAGAAAATGGATTAGTTAAATCAATAAATTTAAAAATTGGTGATAAGGTTTCAGAAAGAAGTTTAATTTTAACTTTGTCAACTATAGAGAAGAAAAGGGAAACTAAAATTACTGAAACTCAAAAAGAAGAAAAAAAAATTGAAAAAGTTCAAACAACAAAGGAAAAAAAAATTCCATCAGTTTCTAATGTTCAAACTTTAAAAACATCTCCTTCTTCTGGTAAAGTTTCGGCTAGCCCCAAAATACGTAAATTTGCAAGAGAACTTGGAGTAGATATTACTCAAATTGCTGGAAGTGAGAGGCAAGGACGAATTGTACAACAAGATGTAAAAAGTTTTGTTTTTTCTAAGATGAATAATCAAGAGATTGTTTCAGAAAAATCAAATGTAAAAAAAATAAAAAATGAGTACGAGCATTCAGATTTTGGAGCAGTGGAAATCAAAGATATTCCTAGAATAAAAAGAATAGCAGCACCACACCTGGTAAATTCTTGGACCACTATCCCTCATGTTACACACCATGATGAAGCGGATATAACAGAATTGGAAGAATTTAGAGTAAGTTTAAAAGATATGATTACAGGTGAAAAAAAGAAAATTACACCTCTAGCTTTTATTGTTAAAGCATTAGTTTCTAGTTTAAAAAAATTTCCATTATTTAACTCTTCAATTGATGATATTGAAAATGGAAAAATTACTCTTAAAAAATATTTCCATATTGGAATTGCTGTAGATACACCACATGGATTAATGGTTCCAAAAATAAGAAACGTTGATAAGAAAGATTTGAATTCAATTGGAGAAGATTTAAAAGAAGTTAGTGAACAAAGTAGAAATTTAAGGATTGACAAAAAAGAGTTTTTTGGTGGATCTATGACTATAACAAGTCTTGGAGGAATTGGAGGAACTTACTTTACCCCAATAATAAATTATCCAGAAGTTGCAATTCTTGGAGTTGGAAGATCTTATAAAAAGCAAGTTTTTATTGAGGGTAAATTTAAAAATAGAGCTGTTCTACCTTTGTCACTTTCTTATGATCATAGAATTATTGATGGAGCAGAAGCAGCAAAATTTTGTAATTCCTTAAAAGAAAACCTCGGTAAAAATTTTGCTTATAAATTAACATTTTAATTTTTATGTCAAAATCAATTTCACTTCTAAGCGCATTGCTCTGTACCTTGATATGGGGAACTACTTTTATTGCTCAAGAAACCGGAATGAAATTTATAGGACCATATGTGTTTAATTCTGTTAGATTTTTCGTAGGTTTTTTAGCAATTCTTCCATTTGTTTTTCTTTTTGAAATGGGAAAAATAACAAAAACTATCTCAAAAGATAAAACTAAATTTTTTTGTTATTCTATACTTATTGGAGTTTTTCTTTTTCTTGGAACTGTATTCCAGCAAGTAGCATTAATCTATACTGATGTTGCAAATGCAGCTTTCTTTACAATTTTTTACGTACCTATGGTTCCAATTATAGTTTTTTTTCTATTTAAAAAGAAAATTCATTTGAGTGTATGGCTAGCAGTATTGCTTTGCATTATTGGTGGATATCTTCTTACAAATTTTCAAAATTCTACAATTCGACTAGGAGATAGTTTAGTTTTAATTGGAGCTTTATTTTGGAGTTTACATATAATTTATATTGGTAAAATAATAAAAATATTTGATTTGCCTATTTTAATTGGAGTCATTCAAGCTTTTGTAGTATCAATTTGTTCTTTGATTTTAGGAATTATCTTTGAAGAATTTATTTTAACAAATATTCTTCAACAAAAAATTCAAATTCTTTATGCAGGAGTCCTTTCAGGTGGTGTTGCATTTGTATTACAAATTTTTGCTCAAAAAAATATATCACCTGCGCCTTCAGCAATTATTTTCTCTCTAGAGGGGGTCTTTGCAACTATTGCCGCGTGGATTATTTTAAGTCAGATTTTAAATTTAAATAATATTATTGGATGTGTTTTAATTTTATGCGGTGTTATTATTTCTCAAATATTACCTGGTTACAAAAAAATTAGTTATAGATAATGGTAAAAAGCATCAGAGCAAGAAATATTCTATAATATACAAAAATATTTAATGAAAATTTTTTTACATAAATTAAAAAATATTTAATTGTTAAATAAGAAAAAATAAATGAACAAATCGTTGAAAAAATAACAATTGAATTAAATTGAACATTTTGATCTAAAGTATCTTTTAATCCTATAATACTTGCACCTGCTAAAGCTGGAATAGATAAATAAAAGGAAATTTTAGATGATTCATATCTATTAAAATTTAATATACGCCCAGCAGTAATTGTAATTCCTGATCTACTAACTCCAGGAATTAAAGCTAGTATTTGAAATATACCAATAATTAATATATTTTTTAAATTTAGATCTCGATCAATTTTTTTTTCCAATTTTGTTTTATCAGCAAAATATAAAATTATGCCAAAAACTAATGTCATCCACGCAATTACTTCAGTGTTTCTCAAATGTATAATTAAATTAGTTGCGTAAAAAATATACCCAAAAATTATCAAAGGCACAGAACCAAAAATTATTAATAGAGCCAAATTTCTATTTTTGAGCAGGTTTATTAAATCTTTGTTGAAATAAAATATTATTGCTAGAAGAGAACCCAAGTGTAAACTTACATCTATTGTCAGTGAGCTTAAATGGAACTCATTTAATTTTGATAATATAATTAAATGTGCAGAGGAACTTACAGGTATAAATTCCGAGACACCCTGAACTATTGATAGAATTAATGTATCAAAATAATTTGAAAGCATTAGCTATTTTCTTTTCGTAAACTAAATATCCTTAAAATAAAGCAATTACTTGTTTGCATAATAGTTATGCAATAATTTAAAAAAACAAATGATATATAAGCTTTTTTTAGAAATTAGGTAAACGATTATGACCTTAATATGCTTTTTGTATTGAAATTATTGATATAAGTTACCTGAACCATGGCAGAAAAAATGCTAAAATTTGTGAAAATAGGTCAACAAAGCCCACCTAAAAGAGATACGTCAGAGAGAAAAGAGGATTTTAATGAAATTTACAAAGAATTTATTCATGAAAAAGCTCTACAACAATCAAGTAGATGTTCTCAGTGCGGAGTTCCATTTTGTCAAGTTCATTGTCCAGTAAGTAACAATATTCCTGACTGGTTAAAGCTGACAGCAGAAGGAAGATTAGAAGAAGCTTATCAACTATCTCAAAGCACAAATAACATGCCTGAAGTTTGCGGAAGAATTTGTCCCCAAGACAGGCTGTGTGAAGGTAATTGTGTAATTGAACAATCAGGACATGGAACAGTTACAATTGGTTCGATAGAAAAATTTATTACAGAAAACGCATGGTCAAATGATTGGGTTAAACCAATTTTGCTAAAAAAAGAAAAAAATCAAAGTGTTGGAATAATTGGTGCTGGACCAGCAGGATTAGCTTGTGCTGAGCAATTAAGAAAAAAAGGGTATCAAATTACTATTTATGATCGCTATGATCGTCCAGGAGGTTTGCTAATTTATGGTATTCCAAATTTTAAATTGGAAAAATTTGTAGTCGAAAGAAGAACAAAGTTGCTTGAAGAAAGTGAAATTAAATTTGTTCAAAATCATGAAATAGGAAAAGATTCATCTTTAAAAGAACTTAGAGAGAAACACGATGCAATTTTGATTGCTACTGGAGTTTACAAAGCAAGAGAAGTTAATGTACCAGGAAATGATTTAGATAATATATTTTCAGCAATGGAATTTTTAACAGCATCAAATAAAAAAGGTTTAGGAGACAAAGTTGAGATGTTTGACAATGGAAAACTAAATACAGAAGGAAAAGATGTTGTTGTAATTGGTGGTGGTGATACAGCGATGGATTGTGTTCGAACATCAGTAAGACAAAATGCAAAATCTGTTAAGTGTTTGTATAGGAGAGACAGAGAGAATATGCCAGGTTCTGCTCGAGAAGTTTCAAATGCTGAAGAAGAAGGAGTTAAATTTATATGGTTATCTAATCCAAAAGAATTTAAAGGAGTTAATAAAATTGAAAGTTTAATAGTAGACAGAATGAAATTAGATGAACCAGATGAAAGTGGAAGAAGAAAACCAATTGTTCAAGAGAATTCTGAATTTCAGTTAAAAGTTGACATTGTAATAAAAGCTTTAGGTTTTGATCCAGAAGAATTACCAAAATTATTTGATGAAAATAAACTTCAAATAAATAAATGGGGAACAATAAAAACTGATTTTGATACCATGGAAACAAATATACCAGGTGTATTTGCTGCTGGAGACATTATTAGAGGAGCATCATTAGTAGTTTGGGCTATAAAAGATGGTAGAGATGCCGCTGAGTCAATTCAGAGATACCTTGAAATAAAAACAAAACAAACACAAAAAGTAGCTTAATGAGTAGAGATATACAAAATTTAAATTTGTTGAAAAAGAACGGTATTTATTCAGAATCAATGGAACATGATGCATGTGGAGTTGGTCTAATTGTTTCTACTGAAGGAAAAAAATCAAGAAAAGTTGTCGAATATGGTCTCCAAGCTTTAAAAGCTGTTTGGCATAGAGGTGCAGTAGACGCCGATGGTAAGACAGGCGATGGTGCGGGAATTCATATTGAAATTCCAAAAAATTTTTTTATAGAAAAAATTGAGAACTATGGCCACCAATATGATGGGGGAGAGATTTGTGTTGGAATGATTTTTTTACCTCGTAATGACTATAACTCTCAAGAAAAATGTAAAACATTTATTGAAACAGAGCTTTTAAAAAATAATTATAATATTTATAGATGGAGACAGGTTCCAATTAATACTAGTGTGCTTGGAGTTAAGGCAGAACTAACAAGACCTGAAATTGTTCAAATTATTTTTAAATCAAATGATAAATCTTTAAATTGTAAATCATTAGAAAGAAAGCTTTATGAAACAAGGAGAAAAATTGAAAAGCAAACCTTCAGTAATCAATTAAATAGTTTTTATATTTGTTCGTTTAGTTCAAAATCTATTATTTACAAAGGAATGTTTCTTGCTGAAGCGCTTTCTGATTTTTATTTAGATTTGCAAGATGAAAGATTTATTTCAAGATATGCAATATTTCATCAAAGATTTTCTACTAATACTGCTCCAAGTTGGGATTTAGCTCAACCATTTAGAGCTATTGCTCATAATGGAGAAATAAACACTTTAAAGGGAAATATAAATTGGATGAAAGTTCATGAACAAGAAATGTTTAGTCCTATATTTGAAGATATAGAAAATATCAAACCAGTTATCCTATCTGGAAATTCTGACTCTGCATCTTTAGATAATGTTTTTGAACTTTTAAATATTTCAGGTAAATCAGCACCGTTAGCTAAACTAATGTTAATTCCAGATGCTTGGTCAAAGAAAAGTAAAATATTGCCAAGGGATCACTTAAAATTGTTTAATTTTTTAAACAGCACAATGGAGCCATGGGATGGTCCAGCAGCGATTGCGGGAACTGATAATGAATGGGTAATTGCAGCAAACGATAGAAACGGATTAAGACCTTTAAGATATACAGTCACTAGAGATAAGTTTATGTTTGTAGGATCTGAAACAGGAATGATTAATTTAAATGAGCAAAAAATAGTTTCAAAAGGAAGACTAGGTCCAGGAGATATAATAGGTGTTAGAATTGAAAAAGGTAAAGTTTATTTCAATAATGAAATTAAAAATTATCTAGCAAAAGAATTTAAAAAATTTAATAACCAAATTGTTGAATTAGATAAAAAATTTCCAATTGCAAATGAAAAAAATATTTTTGATGGAATAGAGCTTAAAAGAAGGCAACATGCTTTTGGATATAGTATTGAAGATTTAGAACTTATTTTGCATCCTATGGCTGAAGATGCAAAAGAAGCAACAGGATCCATGGGAGATGACACTCCATTAGCTGTATTGTCTGATAAATACAGACCACTTTATCATTTTTTTAGACAAAATTTTAGCCAAGTTACTAATCCACCAATTGATTCTTTAAGAGAAAATAAGGTTATGAGTTTAAAAACGAGATTTGGAAATCTTGGGAATATCCTTAATTTTGACACTCTAACTGAAAAAAATATTTATGTATTAGAAAGCCCAATATTATCAAACTCTCAGTTTGAAAAATTTATATCTTTTTTTGGTGAAAATCATCAGACTATTGATTGCACATTCTCAAAAGATGAAAACTTAGAATCTGCTATAGCAAAAATACAAAATGAATCTGAAATTGCAGCAAGAAAAGGTGTAACTCAACTTGTTTTAACTGATGAAAAATTATCCGAAAAAAGATGTGTAATTCCTATGCTTTTATGTGTCGGAGCAATAAATACACATTTAATAAATTTATGTTTACGAGGAAATGTTTCCATAAATGTACAAACAGGCGAAACTTTTGATACACATTCTTACGCAACATTGATTGGTGTTGGAGCAACTACTGTAAACCCTTATTTAGCATTAGATAGTCTTTATCAAAGATTTAAAAGAAAACTTTTCCAAAATTTAAATTTTGATGAATGCATTAGACGATACATCAAATCAGTGAATTTAGGATTATTAAAAATAATGTCTAAAATGGGAATTTCAGTAATAAGTTCCTATAGAGGCGGTTGTAATTTTGAAACTGTAGGATTGAGTAGAACGATTGTTAATGAGTTTTTCCCGGAAGTTATTTCGAAAATTTCAGGAATTGGTTTAATTGGCATAGAAAAAAAAATTAAAAATATTCATAAAGAGGCATTTGAAACTAGTTCAAATATTCTTCCTATAGGCGGGATATATAAATACAGAAAAAATGGCGAAACCCACCAGTATCAAGGCAAGCTTATTCATTTACTACAAACTGCAGTAACAAATAATTCTTACGATGTATATAAGAAATACTCCAAAGGTATTTATGATCTACCTCCAATAAATTTAAGAGATTTGATTGACTTTAAAAAACAAACAGCAATAGATATTAAAGAAGTTGAACCTGTAAATGAAGTCCTAAAAAGATTTGGAAGCGGAAGTATGTCACATGGAGCTTTATCCAAAGAAGCTCATGAAACATTAGCTATCGGAATGAATAGAATAAAAGGAGCTTCTTGTAGTGGCGAAGGTGGAGAAGACGAGCAAAGATTTGAATTAATGTCAAATGGCGATAGTGCAAATTCTAGAGTAAAACAAATTGCCTCAGCAAGATTTGGAGTAACTATCAATTATCTAAATAATTGTAATGAAATAGAAATTAAAATTGCACAAGGAGCAAAGCCTGGGGAAGGTGGTCAACTACCTGGTTTTAAAGTTACAGAAGAAATAGCAAGATTGAGACATTCTACTACTGGAGTTACTTTAATTTCACCCCCTCCTCATCATGATATTTATTCCATTGAGGATTTAGCCCAATTAATTTATGACCTCAAACAAATTAATCCTAATGCAAGAATAGGAGTTAAATTAGTAGCATCTTCTGGAGTTGGAACAATAGCAGCAGGTGTAGCTAAGGCAAAAGCAGATGTTATTTTAATTTCAGGTCACTCTGGAGGAACAGGCGCAACTCCTCAAACAAGTGTAAAGTACGTTGGAATTCCTTGGGAAATGGGATTAACGGAAGCAAATCAAATTTTAACATTAAATAACTTAAGACACACGATAACCCTCAAAACGGATGGTGGAATAAAAACTGGAAGAGATGTTATAATTGCTGCAATGATGGGAGCTGAAGAATATGGAGTGGCAACTACATCTCTTGTTGCAATGGGCTGTATAATGGTGAGGCAGTGTCATTCAAACACTTGTCCTGTTGGAGTTTGTACACAAGATGAGAAGTTGAGAAAAAAATTTACAGGCACACCTGATAAAGTAGTTAATTTATTTACTTTTATTGCACAAGAAGTAAGGGAAATTTTATCTAATCTTGGTTTTAGAACATTAAACGAAATCATTGGAAGAACAGACTTACTAAAACAAGCAAGCAAAGGATCATCAAATTTGGATGATTTAGATTTAAATCCATTATTTGTGCAAGCTGATCCAGGAAAAAATAAAAGATATTGTGAAAAACAAATTATAAATGAAGTACCAGATACCTTAGATCAAAAAATTTGGCCAGAAGTTGAAAAAGACATTGATCTAAATAAAAAAATTGAAAAGGAATTTAATATACAAAATACAGATAGAGCTGTAGGTACTCGAATTTCTTATCAACTATATAAAAAGTTTGGAATTAATAAACTTACAGAAAATTTTCTTCCTCTAAGATTTAAAGGTTCAGCAGGTCAATCTTTTGGAGCTTTTGGTATTAAAGGTTTAAAATTAATTTTGAAAGGAGATGCAAACGATTATGTTGGAAAGGGATTATCTGGCGCAACAATTGCTATACGTTTACAAGAAGAAAGCAACTTAATTTCCAATCAAAATACAATTATTGGAAACACTATTTTGTACGGAGCAACTTCTGGTTACTTGTTTGCATCAGGTCAAGCAGGAGAAAGATTTGCAGTAAGAAATTCAGGAGCAACTGCAGTAGTTGAAGGTTGCGATTCTAATGGATGTGAATACATGACAGGAGGAAATGTTGTTATTCTTGGAGAAGTAGGAGATAATTTTGCTGCAGGAATGACCGGTGGAATGGCTTTTGTATATGATAATAAAAATGAATTTGAAAAAAGAGTTAATCCTGAGTCAGTTATTTGGCAAAGACCAGAAACAAAATTCTGGAAAAATTTTTTAAAAAATTTAATACAGAAACATTTTACAGAAACAAATTCGAAAATAGCAAAAAAATTATTAGATAATTTTGATAATGAAATAAATAATTTTTATCAAATTTGTCCAAAAGAAATGTTAGATAAATTAGAGAATCCAATATCTACAGAAAAAATTGTTGAAATTGCTATATGAAGATTTAAGAAAGATCTTGAATAATGTTACCTAGTTCTCTGCATATATTAGTTAAATCTTTTTTCCTAGATAAACTATGATCTCCATCTTTGTAAATAATTAATTTTTTTTTTGCTAAAGGAAATATTTTTAAAATTTTTTTTGAAAAATATATAGGTACCACATTATCTTTTTTTGTATGAAATAATGTTACTGGTATCTTTAGATTTATTTTTTTATTAAAAACTTTGTTTTTTTTCCCATCAACAATAAGTTGTTTTGTAATTGGATATGTCCATCCATCTTTTTCTATATGATGTATTTTTTCTTCTAAGATTTTTTTCTTAATTTTATTACTAAATTTTTTCCACATCAAAATATCTAAAAATTCTGGTGCTGAGCTTATTCCTATAAATCCTTTTATTTTATTTTTAAGTTTTAAAATAATATTGATTGCTATCCATGAACCCATACTAGAACCTATAATTATAAGATTTTTATTTTTTATTTTTGCATTAATTGTATTTAAAACATCATTTGTCCATTTTGAAATATTTCCCTTTACAAATTTACCATACGATTTTCCATGACCAGAATATTCTAAAGTTAAAAAATTAATTTTTTTTTTGGAACAAAATCTTGCAAATGTTAAGGGTTTTTTTCCTTCAATATCTGACATAAAACCGTGTAAAAATATTACACATATTTTTGAATGATTTTTTTTTAACAAAAGTCTAATTTTTTTATTTTTAGAAATCTTTAAGAATTTGAATTTACCCATAAAATATATTCAAATATTGTGATAATATAATCCTTAATCAAATGCCATCAAAATTAAAAGTTTTACAAGTAATTCCAAAATTAGGTCGTGGAGGTGCTGAGATAGGATGTTATGATCTAGCTCATTACTTAACAGAACAGAATTGTTCTTCTTTTATTGTTACAAGCGGGGGTGCATTAATTAAATATATTAATAGAAAAAAAGTAAAATTAATTAGACTTCCGGTTCAGAGTAAAAATCCTATTTTAATACTATTTAACGCTTTGATTCTATCAATAATAATTTTAATTTTTAATATTAATATTGTTCATGCTAGAAGTCGAGCACCAGCCTGGTCTTGTTTAATTGCAACAAAACTTACTCGAAGAAAATTTGTAACCACTTTCCATGGAACCTATAATTTTAATAGTTCTTTAAAAAAATATTATAACTCTGTCATGGTTAAATCTGATTTAATTATAGCTGGTACTAATTTTATTTTTTCACACATTAAAGATAATTATTCACAATATCTTAATTCAGAAAAAAAATTATTATCAATATTTAGAGGAATTAACTTAGAATATTTTGATCCAAAAAAAATTAAACTTTCAGATGAAATTAAGTTAATTGATAAATGGAAGTTGGATAAAAATAAAAAAATTATACTTTTACCAGGTAGATTGACGACATGGAAAGGTCAAGAAATGTTTATTGAATCATTAAATATTTTTAAAAATAATAATCCAGATAAAAAATTTACTGCAATTATTTTGGGCAGCGATCAAGGAAGAACAATATATAAAAAAAAACTTCAAAGACTTGTTGAACAGCATAGACTTATTAATGATATTTTATTTATAGATCATTTTGAAATTATGCCTTTGGTGTATAAAATTTCATATATAGTTGTTTCATGTTCTATTGAACCCGAAACTTTTGGCAGAGTATCTGTTGAGGCTCAGTCGATGGAAAAACCAATTATTGCAAGCAATATAGGCGGATCAAATGAAACAATAATCGATAATAAAACAGGTTTTTTATTTTCTGCAGGTGATGCTAATTCTTTAAGTCAAAAACTTGCACATGTATTTGATTTAGACGAAACAACGTTGAAATCTATGGGATCTGAGGGTAGAAAAAACATTATTAACAAATTTAATGTTGAAAAAATGTGTTTATCTACTTATTCAGAATACAAAAAATTACTGACATAAATGCCAAATATAAAATTACCAGACGGAAAAAAACTAAGTTTCGATAAAGAAATTACTGGAATACAGGTAGCCGAAAAAATAAGCAAATCTTTATTGAAGCAAGCACTTGTAATGAGTGTTGATGGCAAACTAAAAGATTTAAATTATTTAATTATTAAAGATTGTTCAGTTAAGATTTTTACATCAAAGGATAATGAAGGCCTAGAAACAATTAGACATGATACTGCACATATCTTAGCAATGGCAGTTCAAGAACTTTTTCCAAGCACACAAGTTACAATTGGACCAGTAATAGAAAATGGATTTTATTATGACTTTGCTAGAAAAGAGCCTTTTACTCAGGAAGATCTAG